>OFRZ01000741.1_pt1 | contig 26914 bp, 15 predicted proteins | sample 1543181 | NCBI WGS metagenome assembly OFRZ01 (sample SAMN04209245, study PRJEB22552) | human gut metagenome | biome: gut; material: feces | host: Homo sapiens | place: USA: Oklahoma | reverse complement strand
ACTTGCAGCGACGGACCTCAGGACACTCTTACACCACGTCTGCGCGCGCGACCCCCTGCATACCGACCTCGGGCAAAAAATCGGGATTTCTCGATGTTTTCTACGGATGATGGGCGGGGTTATGGGCTGACAGCGTTTGATTTGCAGGGATATTCACGGTCTTTGGCATTTATCGTGGCGCCCGAAGCTCTTGGTTATGTTGAATACTCCTGAAAATGCACGGCGCTCAGAGGGGGACCTTCGCGAAAAAGGAAACCGCCCCGTCGAAGTATGCATTCGACGGGGCGGTTTATACATTTGGCCGATTAAGGATGCGCTGCCAAACTACTAGTACTTGACGGTCGGGGCCTGGCGGGCTGCTTCGGCGGCCTCGAAGCCCTGGCGCTCCTTAAACTGGAAGATGCCGGCAAAGATGACAGCCGGGAACGTCTGAATGGCGTTATTGTAGCTGAGCACGCAATCGTTGTAGCTCTGGCGTGCATAGCTAATCTTGTTCTCGGTATCCTCGAGCGATGCCTGCAGCTGCGTAAAGTTGGTGTTTGCCTTAAGATCGGGATAGGCCTCGGCCACGGCGAAGAGCTGGCGCAGCGCACCGGTCAGCACGTTGTCGGCTTCCATCTTGGCCTCGGGCGTGGTGGCCTTGACGGCGGTGTTACGCGCGCTGATCACGGCGGAGAGCGTCTCCTGCTCGTGCTTGGCGTAGCCCTTGACGGTCTCGACCAGGTTGGGGATCAGGTCGTTGCGGCGCTGCAGCTGCGTATCGATGTTCTGCCAGGCGTTATCGATGCGGTTACGCTTGGTGACCATGTTGTTGTAAATGCCGGCGATGGCGCAGACAATCACAATGACAACAACGATGCCGATGATGACGGTAATCATGATGTCTCCGTTTCGAATGGCCGCGGCGGCATGCGCCAGCTGCCGTTGGTATAACGCTACTAGTATACCCGCAACGTTTTGCCGTGCCGAACTTTCCGGCAAGCGTTATGTTTTCGGCGGGGTCGGCACCGGGGCAAAGCGCGCGAGGTACAGGTGTAAGATATGCGACAGATTGACGAGTGTTGTCTTTGCCCTGAGGATGGCGATACCAGTGGACCTTCGCATTAAGAAAACCTACCGCGCCCTGTTCGATGCCTTCACCGAGCTTCTCGAGGAGCATCGTTTTGAGGACCTGACGGTTGCCATGCTGTGCGACCGCGCCATGATTCGCCGCACGACGTTCTACAAGCACTTTCGCGACAAGAACGATTACTTTGCCTTTTATATCGATGAGCTCATGTCGGGCTTGCCGCAAAAACAGCCCGATGAGGCCGGCGCGGTATCTGCCGAGGACGTGCGCGCGCTTCGGCACGCGATTTTGGACGATGCTATGGATTTGATTCTGACGCACGAGCGGCTCATGGATAACATTTTGGCAAGCAGCATGTCGGGCATGTTGACCAACGTTATTTGCGACCGCATTGCTCGCTCCATCCGCGAGCGTGTGATGAACGTGCTTGCCGAGGATGCCCTAGCCCCCGTGTCACTTGAGACGACGTCTGAGTTTGTCGCCGGCGGTATTATTCGACTTTTCACGATATGGTGGGAATCGGGCCACGATCTTGAGCGTCGACCCGAGATAGCCGACGTGGTCGATGCGCTGTTTGAGCGGACCATGACACCGGTGAATCACTAAAGTGGCGGAGAGAGGGGGATTCGAACCCCCGGAACGCTCTCGCGCTCAACGGTTTTCAAGACCGCCGCATTCAACCGCTCTGCCATCTCTCCGTGAGTCGTAATGATAGCATCGTTTTGAATTTGCAACAGGGAAGGCGAACGATGACGATCACCGAAATCGACGAGAAGTTCATGCGCGAGGCGCTGGCGGAGGCGCGCGCCGCCGCGGCGGTGGGCGAGGTGCCCATCGGTGCCATAGTGGTGCGCGACGGCGAGATCGTCGCGAGGGCGCACAATCGGCGCGAGCTCGACCAGGACCCTTCGGCGCATGCAGAGTTCGCGGCCCTGTGCGCTGCCGCTCAGTCGCTCGGTCGCTGGCGCCTTTCCGATTGCACGGTCTACGTGACGCTCGAGCCCTGCTGCATGTGTGCGGGGCTTATGGTCAATGCGCGCGTCGGGCGCTGCGTGTATGGCGCGGCTGATGCCAAGGCGGGCGCGCTGGGATCCCTATACGATTTGAATGCCGACTCGCGCCTGAATCATCGGTTTAACGTGACGGCTGGGGTCCTGGCGGATGAATGCCGCGAGCTGCTGAGTAACTATTTTGGCGGTCTGCGCGGAGCGGGCGGCGCTGATTGCGGTTGTGGGGCCGATCTTGAAGCACACGCCGCTCACGCCGCAGCGCTTGCAGGTGCCGGTGAGGATGCTGACACGGCGGTTGACTTTGGTCCTGCGTGCCGCCGGCCCCGCCGTGTGCTGCTGGCGATCGACTCCTTTAAGGGCAGCGTTTCGAGTGCGCAGGCGGAGGCGGCGGTTGCCGAAGGCGTGCGCCGTGTGTGGTCCGATGCCGAGGTGCGCGCATTGCCGCTGGCAGATGGTGGCGAGGGAACGCTCGATGCCGTTGCCGCGTGCGGCGGTGAGATTGTGACCTGCGAGGTGGCAGGCCCCTTGGGCGACCGCGTGTCTGCCCGGATGCTGGTTGATGTCGAGCGCAAGTCCGCGGTCATCGAGATGGCCGAGGCGGCCGGAATTGGGTATTCGCCTTGCACGGAGTCGACGGCGTTGGCGGCCACAACCTATGGCGTGGGCGAGCTGATGCTCCGTGCGGTTCGTGCCGGGGCAAAGACTATCTATATTGGCTTGGGCGGCAGCGCCACCAACGATGGTGGCGCCGGTATGCTGCAGGCGCTGGGCGCGCGCGTGGTCGATGATCAGGGCTGCGATGTCGCCCCCGGTCTTGCGGGCCTTGAACACGTGGCGAGTATCGATTTGACGTCAGCGCTGCAGGCTTTGGATGGCGCTCGTATCGTTGTGCTTTCGGATGTCGAGAATCCGCTCGTAGGGCGTCGCGGCGCGCTTGCGGTGTTCGGCGGGCAGAAGGGCCTGCCGACGGATGCTGCCGAGGCGCTGAGCAGGTGCGACAGCTGGATGGTCGGCTACGGCCGCCTGCTCGATACGGCGATTGCCGGAGCTCGAGCCCAGGGTTTGTTGCGCACGCCCGAGGGCGCACGGACATTTGGCTCGGTGCTCGGCGTGCCCGGCGCGGGCGCTGCCGGTGGCTTGGGCGCGGCGCTGCTGGCGCTCGGTGCGAAGCTGCGCTCGGGTGTGGGGACGGTGCTCGATCTCGTGGGGTTTGACGAGCGCGTGCGCGATGTCGACCTGGTCATAACGGGCGAGGGCAATATGGATGAGCAGTCCGCTGCCGGTAAGGCGCCGGTGGGTGTGGCCCGTCGTGCCAAGCGGTGTGGCAAACCGGTGATTGCTGTCGTGGGCGGTCGCGCTGATAACCTGGATGCGGTGTATGGGCAAGGCATCGACCTTGTACTGCCGATTTGCCGCAAACCCATGGGCCTGGAACAGGCACTCGATCCGCAAGAAGCCACAACCAACCTCATCTGCGCCGGCGAAGCGGCCGCTCGATCCTACGACCTTGGCCGTATCTAAAACCCATCCCCTCGATAAGTCGCGGTGAAATACGGAGCGTTTTTGCCTTTAAGGGGCCAATTCAGTCCGTATTCCACCGCAACTTCGAGAATGGCCATTCGAGGTTGGCCGCCTTGTGCCTTGGGTCGGACCGTTTGCCACGAAATGCGGCCATCTACTACGTTTAACCGAGCTACCTCGACCATCCCGGATTTTGTGAAATTAAAACTGCAGGTAAACGGCTTGCCGATTTTCGAAAAGGCCGGCTATGGTTGACCCCTGCGGTCTAAACATAGTAGATAGGCCCTTTTCGTGGCGCAGTGTCAGACCAGTCTTTTTGGGACGGGGCTATTTTGACTACATGCCGATCTGATTGCCCAAGTAGTCAAAAAAGCCCCGTCCCAAATTAGCTACCTTGTGGGGCTGTGGGGATAAAGATTGCCGACGGTTTTATCCCGCCGAACCCCTTTGATGGCGCGAATGGTTCGATTTGACGACCGAGTGGCAACCTGACGCGGAATAGTGGGTCGTTTAAATTGCTACAATTTTAAGTATATTGCGATGTCCCGCCTTGCGTTTCTGCGCGGGGGGGGGCGTATATTTGCATCGATGGGGACGACACACATATATAGCGAGCCGCTGCTTGCCGTCCTCATGGATTTGGGGAGGGCCTTCATGAATCGCGTGTGTGCGAGAGCTCGAGAAATGCTAAAGCCTTTTGGCAAGAAAACCAATACCGCCAAGCGTGCTCTAAAGGTTTTGACCGTCCCGCTGGCGGCGTGCGCGCTCATGTTTGGTGCGACGAGCGCGTCGGCCGACCAGGTTGTTCCCTATAGCAACCATACCGTAAAGACGGTGAATCCCACCGACACCACGGTCAATCTGTTTGACTACTGGGTCGTGGATGGCGACAACGATAAATCGGCAACCGTCGATAATATCAACGGCGGCATCAATAAGGGTCATCAGCTCAAATTTAATAGTGGCGCAGGCACGGGCATTAACAAATGGACGGGCAAAAGCGTTATTGATGGTTCCGGACGCCTTTCTTTTGTGAAGAAGAAGCTGGTAGGCGGTTACCCGTCGATCGATGCCGGTACGTATACCTCCTACGGTTCGAGCGATAAGTACACTGACGAATCGCTCGCATACCTCTTTAACAACGCCAGCCAGGAAAATCACCAGCAGGACGGCAAAGCTGTCTACAACAACGTACAGGGCCTTTTCCAACTTGAGAACGGATACTACGTTTACGACTCGTACGGCTCTAACGGCAACTATGCCGTGTATAACTCCACAACGAATTCCTTTAACGTCTACAATAAAGCGGGTGTTTATAAGGACAGCGTATCAAGTGATAATCTGGGTCAGTTCTTCCCCTTTGACTCGGCCGACAAGGTTTTTGAAGAGCGGAACGGTCGGCTCTCTCCCAAACCGATAACGGACGGAACGAACGATAATCTCAACCACCACTTTGGCATGTCTATGACCACGGAGTTCGTCCAGCCCGCGAGCGGAAAGACCACCGATAACAAGGACATGATTTTTGAGTTCTCGGGCGACGATGACGTGTGGGTCTACATCGATGGCGTGCTCGTGGGCGATCTGGGCGGCATTCACGAGAAGGCAACGCTCAAGATCAACTTTGCTACCGGTGAAGTGAAAGTCGGTCATATTGACGGTGCGAATGGAACCCGGAAGGACATCGAAAATACCACCATCAAAGCGAAGTTTGACACCGCCGGCGTAAATACCTCCAACTTCCGCGGCAACACCTTCTGTGACAGCAGCAAGCATACGCTGAGCTTCTTCTACCTGGAGCGCGGTGCGGGCGCATCGAACATGTCGCTCAAGTTCAACCTCACTACCCTGCCGTCGTCCGAGGTCGCGAAGGTCGACCAGAACGGCGAGGCGGTCAATGGTGCAACCTTCGCGCTGTATCGGTCCGATGGACCAAAAACTGACTGGAATGAGGGTGAGCTCATCGCTCAAGGCGAGACAAAAGACGGGGGTCAGCTGATACTTCAAAAGTCGGATGGTCAAAAGTCGGATGGCTCCGTTCTCTCGTTCGACCAAGAGCATGCTGATGGGCATGACTACTTTGTACTCAAAGAGATTAGCCTGCCTGCGGGATATCGCTCGAGCCTGACCTCATCTACTACCGCAACGCCAGGTGAGCTGCATCTGCAATACAAGAAAGCTGCGAGTGGCACGGGTGGCGTGGTGGTTGCGCCGCAAACAACGGTTACAACAGCCGACGGCAAACAGTGGACGGGTAGCCGTATGTGGCTTAACGGCGGTTATCTTGCCGCCAAGGAGACCATCTCTCTTCCTAACAGTGCGCAAGACAATAAGGGTAACGCCATTAGTTCGGGTACGACCTTCGCCGTCGTGCTCAAGCTCACCGGTGCGAGCGAGGACCACACAAGCGAAGACGCGTGGACGGCGGTCACGGGCAACCCGCTCAATGGCTATAAGCTGTGCTCCAAACACGGCATTGAGGGCGCGGTCGAGGCTGCCAAATCGGCAGATACGAGCGTCTTTGGCGTCAACACCAAGGGCGACTATGAGGTAACGGTCAGGTCGCTGCCCGGCGATATCGAGAAGTACGCCGCCATGATGACGGACAAGTCCCAGTCCGAATATACCGTGGCGGTGTATCACACCACGGCATCGTCTCTGGCGGAGGCAACCATCGACAACACCTCTATGGTCCAATATCAAACGATAAACAGGCAGTTCTCTACGGTGATCCACCTCACCAACGTTCAGAACCGCCTGTTTGTGCAGAAGGTTGACGACCTGGGCAAGCCCGTGAACGACGCGACGTTTGAGCTGTACAAGGCCGAGGATGTTACCGGCGATAGTCCCAGCACGTATGCCATTAAATCGGGTGCCGAGCCATATGACACCGCGCAGGCAAACGGCATGACCTATCCGTATGACATTGAGGGTGCTGCATGCTTCCCACTCAATTCGACAAAGCATGCACCCCTTATCAAGGGTACGTACTACCTGCGTGAGTCTGTAAGTCCAGATGGCCATGAGATTAACAACACCATCACCAAGGTAATCGTGGACGATTCGGGTGTGTACGTGGATGCCGGTAAGGAAGGCGACGGTTTGCGCAGCATGAGCGGCCCGGGTTCGCTGATTGCTTCCCTGGCGCAGTTTGGCTCTCCCGACTCCATCGACAACACGCTTACGCACATTAAGGGCAAGCTGCAGAGTGCAACTGGCTCAGATGCCAGCGAAAACCTAACATGGGGCCAGACAAGTACCGCCAAGGGTGTGACGCCTTCTCTTGCGGACAACTTGATGCATATGCGCTATGACAAGACGATGCAAGGCGCCAAGACCATCCTGCGCTATGTCGAGGACGGTGGCGAGCGCGACGGTAAGCTGGCGACGATCTTTGCCGATACGGGCATCAACCGCATGGCTCTTTATCAAGACGATGATGCCACCAATGGCACCGATCTGGGCACGCTTCAGCTCAATCATCTCTTTACCACGGCAACGGCCGTGCAGTATACCGATCGTCGCGTGGCACGCCTACAAGTGACTAAGACCGTGACGGCGGACAGTGGCCTTACCGCGCCCACCAAGGATGCGAACGGCAGCGACCTGACCTTTACGTTTAAGTTCACCCTGCCGGAGTCCCAGAAGGGCTACGAGGCGCACGTATTTGATGCGAACGGCAACGCCGTGGGCAACTCCTTCACGCTCATGAACGGCGGCACCCATTCCATCAAGGCCGGCGAGACCATCCGCGTGTACGACCTTAAGCAGGGCGACAAGTATAGCGTGAGCGAGCTCACCACCAAGGGCGAGGAGTCCAGCGGCAACGTGCTGGCGAGCATCGTTAACACTGTGACCGGCTCTGCTGACGAGTCGGTGCTTCCGGCTGGCTTTAGCCTCGTGAGCCGCAAAGCCGGTGGCGAGGAGCAGCCGGGAACTGGCAACACCATCGAGGGCAAGATTGTCGCGCTTGCGGGCGGGAAGATCCCTGCGAGCAATAAACTCGAGTTCATCAACAACTACAGCGCCAGCTCGGTAACGCTTAAGGCCAAAAACGGTCTGAGCGCCAAGAAGGTGCTCGAGGGTCGCGATTGGGCCGATGGCGATACCTTTACCGCGCAGCTTACAGCCGACGACGGCGTCCCCATGCCCAATGGCGCCAAGAGCAAGGTGGCGACGGTCGAGCTCGCCAAGAATACCCAGACGGCGACGTTTGGCGATATTACCTATACCAAGCCAGACACGTACACCTATACCATCAAGGAGGTTATCCCCGGCTCCGATGCCGGTGCGGACGGCATAAGCTATTCTGCTGCCGTCTATACCGCGACAGTCGTGGTGGAGGATAACCATGCCGGTGCTCTGGCCGTTGCGAGCGTGAAGGTGGTGCAGGAGTGCGACGACGCGGGTGCCGACACCAAGACGGATGTTGCCGGTAAGGTTGCAACCTTCACCAACCACTACGATACACACGAAGCGAAGATCACCATCCATGCTCAAAAGATCCTGACCGACAACGCCGGGAGTTTCCCGCTTTCCCAGAACGCCTTTAGCTTTACGCTCGAGGGCGTTGGCGGCTATGCGGACGTCAACGCTGTGTTCAGTCCCAATACGGTCGATGCGAGCGTGACGGCTCCCATGCCCGAGGGTGCCGAGGACAATACCGTGACCGTGGGCAACAACGCTGACGGTACGGTGGCATGGCCGGCGATCTCCTATACCGCCAAGGCGGATGCGGGACGCGCCTACGTGTACAAGTTCGCTGAGAATCTCGGTAGCATTACGGGCATGACCTACGACGGGTCGGTCTATTATGCCTTGGTGCGCAATGCCAAGAAGGGTGCCGGCATCCAGACTTCGATCGAGTACTACAAGGTTGCAGAGGACGGCTCGGTAAAGCAGCTGGACAAGGATGCCACACCTTCCTTTACCAATATATATAGCGTGGAGCCCACGAGCGTGACCCTGCAGGGCCAAAAGACTGTGAGCGGTCGCGACTGGAACCAGGGCGAACGCTATACCTTTAACCTCACCGCTGCTGCGGACGATGCCAACGCAACTGGTTTGAGCAAAACCACTGCACAGGCGGTGAAGGATGGGGTTGTTGCCGTTAACGCCAACCAGGCAGTCGCCAGCACGCCCGAGTCGGGACGCGTGGCCTCGTTCTCCTTTGTTGGCACCGAAGCCGCCCCGACCGTGACGTTCAACCGCGCAGGCACCTTTAGCTTCAACATCACCGAGAAAGCTGCGCAGGATGGCCAGGCGGGCATGTCCATGGACAAGCACACCGCACGCGCGACCGTCGTGGTGACCGATCTGGACGAGTCGGGCAACCACACGGGCAAGCTGCGCGTGTCGAGCGTGACCTACGCCAACACCGGTGCCTCCGATGCGGACAAGGTCGTAACCGACAAGGCTGCCTTTACCAACGCGTACCATGCATCGGGCACCTTTGGTGGCGTGACGGTCAGCAAGACCCTTGAGGGTCGCGCTTCTGCCGCGGGACAGTTTACCTTTGCCGTGACGGGCCTTTGGTACAACGGCGCTCAGACATCGGTCGACGGCGCCGAGGCTAGCCTGTCCAATAAGGCTGCGGGGGCTGGCGTGTCCGGTGCCGTGGTGGGCGCAAGCGGGCAAGAGAAGCTCTTTGCCCGCAAGCTCACGGAACAGGACCTGGGGCGTACGTTTGCCTATCGCATCCACGAGAACCAGCCTGCGGCTGCCGGCTACACCTATGACACCGGCTACGCTGGTGACGCTATCGTGCTCGTCAAGGTTCTTGCACGCGAGAACGACCCCGCTAGGCTCTATACCGTGACGACCGTGCTCAAGGGCGCGGGTGTGACGGAGCTGCTGGGCGACGGCGCCGACGCGAGCGCGCTGACGGACGAAAAGATCGTCGAGCTCAAGCAAGATTCGCATACTTACGTGCAGCAGTACGATGCAAGTGAGACCGGCGCCACGACGCCTGCTGTCTCGTTTGTGAACCGTTACACGGCAAGTCTCGACTATGGCGCCAATGGCGGTTTGCAGATCGAGAAGACGTTGACGTATCCCAAGGACGCGACCATTTTTGGCTCGCCTAAGAGCACGTTCCGTTATATCGTCAAGCCTGCTGACGAGACGTCTGCCAGCAAGGTTGGCATTTCCACGAATGGCAAGGTCTTTGAGACCGCAAATGTCGAGGCCAACGCTCCCAAGACCGTAAGTTTGGTACCTGCGGGCGGGCTGACCTTCACTCAGGATGATGCCGGCAAGACGTTCACCTATACGGTGAGCGAGATTGACGACAAAGCGACGGGCTATACGTACGACGAGACGGTCCATACGGTTAGGGCCGTCGTAGCGGATAACGGCGACGGCACGCTTAGGGTCACGACATCGGTAAGCAGGCGGTTCAGCCAAGGACGAGCTCGAGGGCCAGTGGATCTACCCGTCGGATGCGACGTCTACCGGTGTCGCGACGGTCAAATTCAAGAACACCTATACGGTCGCCGAGGCAGCAACCTATACTCCGTCCGTGACCAAGGTGGTTGCCGGTGCCAATGCTCCGGACAAGTTTACCTTTGCCATGACCGCGGCCGATGATGTCACCAAGGCTGCTATCGACGGCAAGCTCATCACCGGCTCTTCGATGAGTGCGGAGAACGGCTACGCTGAGAAGAAGCAAACGAAGGAGGGCCTCAAGGACGGGGAACACTACCAGCTTGACTTCTCGAAGCTCACCTTCAACAAGCCGGGCACGTATAAGTTCGCTATTAACGAGGTGGCTGCGAACAGCGGTCTTGGCGAGTGGAAGTATGACCAGCACGTCTATACCGTGACGGTCACCGTAACCGATGAGGGCGGCAAACTTGTAGCGCGTGCCGATGGCACGACCGGCTCGGAAGGCTTCATCTTTACCAATAGTTACCAAACTTCAACGAGCTACGAGCTCCAGGGCGGTTTGGAGATCGTCAAGACGCTTAACGGGCACGATCTGCATGCCGGCATGTTTGGCTTTACGGTGACGGGCGAAGACGATGCTTCAATCGAAAAGCTCAACAAGCTGCTGCGCGCGGATGAGGGTGAGCTCACCGTTACGAACGATGAACCGCAGGCCGATGGCACGTCCCACACCGGTATTTTGGGCGGCCTGACCTTCGCGACGGGCGATGCGGACAAGACGTTTGCCTACAAGATTGTCGAGAATGGCGGCGGTAGGGGCGGCTATACATACGACTCCACCTATTGGAAGGTAGAGATTGCGGTTAAGAAGCGCGATAACGGTTCGCTCTATACCGTGACCACGGTCAAGCACTATGACGCCAACGACGTTGAAGAGCCCCGCGATGCGAATACCTTTAGCTCCGAGAGCGGTACCGCCAAGGCCCAGGTGTCCTTTACCAACAGCTACATCGCGACCGGAACATTCGACGGTCTTGCTGCCGAGAAGGTAATGGACTCCGGCGACAAGATTGAGGCGGGTCAGTATACGTTTGACCTGTATGCCGAGAAGACCGATGGCTCGCTCGAAAAGATGGATGAGGGTAAGACCCAGGCGAGCGATAACGGTATCGCCACGGTCGACTTCGGCAAGGTTGACTTTAAGCTTGGCGGCGCTCTCGGCGGATCCCATGAGCTGACGATTGACCTTGCTGGCGCTGTGAAGGATGGTGTTGCCACCAAGCAACACAATGCCGACCACACCACTACCTACAGCTTTAACCTGGTGGCAAAAGAGCGCTTGGCCAACCTGCCCGAGGGCGTGCGTCCCGTGGACACGTCCGCGACGTGCCGCGTGCTGCTCGAGGTGACCGATAACAACAACGGCAAGCTTACGTCCAAGGTGACCTATCGCAATGGTACCGAGAACGGCAAGATCGTCTTCCACAACACACGCGATAAGGTCAAGACGATCGGCACGGTTGCGAAGCCCGATGTGGACATCGACGGGCAGTTGCTCTCCGTGGGCGACTCCTACGTCTACACCATTAACTGGGTCAACACCGAGGCCGATGCCAATGGCAACTTGGTTCCGGCCAACGTGACCGTGACCGACAAGCTTCCTGCCGGCGTTGTGTTCGAGGCCTTTGAGGGCGAGTGTGCCGATAAGGGCGCCGCGAGCGGACAGTCGCTTACTTGGGACCTGGGTAAGCAACCCGCGGGCAGCCACGGTTCGGTGCGCGTGCGCGTCAAGATTACCGAGGACGCCGTGGAGGATGCCCAGGGCGCTGTCGGCACCGTCAAAAACGCCGCCACTATTACGGTTGGCAACAAGAGCTATACCGGCACCACGACCAACTACGTGCCCAAGAAGTCCGAGAGTGATGCTCAGGATTCGAGTGGCTTGGGCATTAAGCTGGGCGATGAGCTCACCTACACCATCGGCTACAAGAACACCGAGGGCGCGTCTGCCACGGTGAAGATCACCGATGCCGTCCCCGCGGGAACCGAGTTCGTAGAGTTCGCCGGCGACCATAAGGATGCCGGCTCCAAGGACAATGACGGCAGCCTTACCTGGACGTTGAAGGACGTTCCCGCAGGCAAGGAGGGCACGGTTCAGTTTAAGGTTCGCGTGACCGAGAACGCGTTTAAGAGCGGTGGCGCTTCGGGCGACATCTCCAACCAGGCGTCGGTGGCGGTCGGCAACAACCCTGCCGTCAAGACCAACACCACTACCGACGAGGTGTCTGACGGGTGCCTGACGTTGAGCAAGACGGTCACGGCCGCCGAAGGCATCACCGCGCCCAACAAGGCATTTACCTTTAAGGTGCTGCTCTACCAGGCCGATGGCACAACGCCTCTGGCCGGCACCTTTGCGTTCGCCGGTCGCCTCAGCGGCACCAACGGCACCTATGTAAGCGGACAGATCAAGAGCGGGGATACCATCGAGCTTAAGGCCGGCGGCTCCGTCACGGTTACCTTGCCCATGGGTGCGCACTACGAGGTGCAGGAGCTCGACTCCAAGGGCAACCTCATGACGAGCGAGGACGGCTTTGCGGTTGTCGATAAGGCGAACCCCCAGAAGGGTACCGTCGGACAGGCGACGCAGGTGGGCTTCACCAACGTCTACAGCGTGGAGTCCACGAAGGTGGAGAGCGCCTTTAAGGTGCAAAAGAAGATCTCCGGTCGCAACTGGATGACATCGGATGCCTTTACCATGACGCTGACTGCCCAGGGTGAGGCACCCATGCCCAAGGGTGCCAAGGACGGCGTGTCGACGATTGAGCTGCACAAGGATGCCCAGGTTGGCAACTTCGGTACCATCGAGTACGCCAAGCCCGGTACCTATACCTATGTGATCGCCGAGCAGCCGGGTGACGAGACGTCGCTCACGTTCTCGAAGGCCACCTATCGTGCCACCGTCACGGTGACCGACAACGGCGCCGGTAAGCTGCTTGCCAAGACCAAGATTGCACAGCTGACCGACGATGCGGGCGACGCTGCTGAGCGCACGGTCGAGGCGGCGATCTTTACCAACACCGCCAAGACCGGCAGCCTCACCGTCAAGAAGACGGTCGTCGGTGGCGACAGTCAGCGCGAGTTCGGCTTCACGGTCGCGCTGGCCGACGGGGACGGCGAGCCCGTCTCCGGCACCTTCGGCAAGGGCGAGCACGCCGTGACGTTCACGGACGGCAAGGCGACCTTCACGCTCAAGGACGGCGGGGAGAAGACCGTTGCCGGCCTGCCCGTGGACGCGCACTACACCGTGACCGAGGACGCCGCCGAGGGCTACACGACCACGGTCAACGGGGCCGACGGCTCCAAGGCCGAAGGCGCCGTGACCGAGGACGGCGCGACCGTCGCGTTCACCAACACGTACGGAACGGCCGCCGAGGGCAGGGACGTCTCCACCGTGGGGCTCTTCACCAAGACGCTCAAGGGCCGCGACTGGGCGGAGGGCGACAGCTTCCAGTTCACGCTCACGGGCGAGGACGGCGCGCCCATGCCCGAGGGCGCCGCCGACGGCTCCAAGACCGTCAGCGTGACGGCCGCCGGGACCAAGGCGGGCACTAAGGTCGCCTTCGACTTCGGCCCCATCCGCTACACGCTCAATGACATCAAGGACGCCGGGTTCGCGGAGGTCGGCGGCAAGCGCGTGCGCGCCAAGACCTTCACCTACGCGGTGAGCGAGGTCAGGCCCGATGACGGCCCGGCTATCGCCGGCGTGTCCTACGACGGCCACGTCGCCACGATGACGGTGACCGTGACCGACGACGGCTCCGGCAACCTCACGGCCTCGACGCCCGCGATCGCGCAGGCGAGCGGCGGCGACTTCGTGAATACCTACACGACCGAGCTCGGCTACTCGGCCCGCGCGGGCGTGCGCCTGTCCAAGACGCTCTCCGGCCGCGCCATGGAGGCGGGGCAGTTCGCCTTCACCGTGACCGCCGACGCTGAGACGGCCGCCAAGCTCGGCCTCAAGACCGACAAGGATGCCTACACCGTGGCCGCGGCAGATGACGGCGCGGCCACCGTGGTCGACCTCGTCGGCGGTGCTGCGGGCAGCGACGTGACGTTCACCGACGCCGACGCGGGCAAGACCTACGGCTTCACCGTCACCGAGACCAGGCTCGGCGGCGAGGGCTACACCAACGACACCGTGCCGCGCACGGTGACCATCGCGCCCAGCTACGACGCGGCGACGGGCAAGCTCACGGTCACGACCACGGTCGCCAGGGACGGCGTCGAGGTCGCCCGCAGCGAGGTCTCCACGGCCGATGACGCCACGGCACTGCCCGCGCCCGTGACGGTCGCGTTCCAGAACTCCTACGAGGCCACCGGAACGTTCGGCGGCGAGGGCAACGCGGCAATTAACGCCACCAAGACGCTGACGGGCCGCGCCGCGGCGGCGGACGAGTTCTCGTTCTCCGTCCGCGATGCGCACGGTAACGTGGTCGCGACCGCATCCAACCGGGCCTCCGGCGACGGCGAGGCCGCGGAGCTCGCGTTCTCGCCCATCGCCTACACCACCGGCTCGCTCGAGCAGATGGTGGCGGACGGCGCCGCCACCAAGACGGCCGACGGCTCCTGGACCATCCCCTATACCGTTTCCGAGGACACGGCGGCGCTGCCCGCGGGCGTGACGGCGACCGCCTCGAGCTTCGACATCACGGTCAAGGTGACCGATGACGGCAAGGGCGGGCTGGACGTTAGCGTGGTCTACCCCGAGGGCTCCGGCGGCACGCTGTCGTTCGTGAACGGCTACGGCACCAACGAGGCGACAGTCGACCTCGCGGGTACCAAGACGCTGGCGTTCGGCCAGGCCGGACTCGGCCTCACGCAGGCCGACATCGAGGGCAAGTACACCTTTAAGATTGAGCCGCTGGACGGCGTGCCCGCGCCGGTCGACGCCTCCGGCAAGACGGTAACCGAGGCGGCCAACGACGCCGCCGGCAACGTCGTGCTGGGCCGCGTCACGTTCAGGCAGCCGAGCGACCTCGATGACGTCGAGATCGACGGCGGCGGCCTGCGCACCAAGACGTTCGCCTACCGGGTGAGCGAGTCCGGCTCGGTCGACGGCGTGGTCAACGACGCGACGGCGACTAGGACCTTCACGGTCAAGGTGGTCGAGGACACCAACGCGGGCACGCTCGTCGCGGGGGTCCTGCCCGCAGAGGGTACGCCCGAGGGCAAGGGCGCGTTCGGGTTCACCAACACCTACGGCGTGAACCCGACGCCGAGCTCCGTCACCGACCAGATCAAGGTGAGCAAGAAGCTCAAGGGCCGTGACCTGGCCGAGGGCGAGTTCGAGTTCCAGCTGGTCGAGCTTGCCGCCGACGGCAGCGAGAGCGTCGCGGCGACGGGCAAGAACGCCGCCGACGGCACGGTCGCGCTCAGCCCCGTCACCTACACCGCGCCCGGCACGCACGGCTACGAGCTGCGCGAGGTCGCCGGCACGGCGGGCGGCGTGACGTACGACAGGGCGGCGTACCGCGTGCGCACGACGGTTGCCGACGCCGGAAACGGCACGCTCGCCGTCAAGCACGAGCTGGCGGATGCCGAGGGCAATCCCACGGGCGACGACTCGGTGACGTTCACCAACGGCTACGAGGCCGCGCCCGTCACCCTCAAGCTGGGCGCCGCCAAGGTGCTCAAGGGCGCCGAGCTCAAGGCGGGCCAGTTTAGCTTTGAGCTCAAGAGCCGGGACGGCAAGGTCATGTCGACCGCCAAGAATGCCGCCGATGGCAGCGTCACGTTCGATGCGCTGATCTTCAAGCAGGCCGGCACCTACACCTTCACGGTGAGCGAGGTTGACGACGGCCAGGTGCACGTGACCTACGACAAGGCGGTGCGCAAGATCGTCGTCACGGTGAGCGACGAGGCGGCCGACGGCACCAAGACGGGCTATCTGTCGGCGAAGGTTTCCTACGAGGGCGACACCAACCTGCCGCTGGTCTTCACCAACAGCTACGCCGAGGAGCCCGGCACCCCCGGCACCCCCGAGAACCCCGGCACGCCGGGCGGCGGCTCGGGCGGCGGTTCCGATAACGGCTCCAGTGGCGGCGGCTCCGGTGACGGCTCCAAGGGCGGTATGCCCGACACCGGCGACCGCAGCCTGCCGGCGGACGCGCTCGCGGTCATGGCCGGCATCGGCGCGCTGACCGCAGCGGGCGGCGCGGTCCTGTACCGCAAGCGCCGCTAGCGATATGGACGAGTGGGGCGAATCCATCCGATGGGTTCGCCCCACTTGCCGTGGCGGGCGGGAGCAGGTAAGATATACCGAGCGCCTAGCGCGTTCGATGGGTTCGGATGACGACATGTTCCGAATCTGGTCAGGTCCGGAAGGAAGCAGCCATAAGGAGCCTCTGTCGGGCATCCGAATCCATCGAGTGCGCAGGCGCTTTTTGGTGCCGCGGCAACCCGCGAGAGCCGGCAGGGCGTTTGGTGTCTCGCTGGTCCTCGGCTGCGCCTGCGGGATCGCTCGACTACCAAATACCTCGCCGCCTCCCGGACCCCGTCGTCCAAAAATCACCCGTAAAGGCGCATTTATCTGAATAATTTAATCCCGTGCTTTGTGCTGCTTGCTGGCGTTGCCGGGAGCGCGGTGGCCACGTGGTTCATGAGACGGCGGTGCTGTCTCCTTTTTTGCAAGTAAAGAGGTCCGTTTGCGAACGAGCTTCGACTACTGAAGATGCGATGTTCGCACTAACGACATAGCGTAATTACGGCATTGTTGGTTTACGCACAAATTGAAGAAATCTAAAAGATGCGTCGATTTCACTTCGCCCGCAGCGTTACGGTGCGAGAACGTCCAATGGAACAACTTGGACGCCGCGGTCGGTAACATAGGCTTGTGAACCAAATCCAATAATCGCTACTTTAGAAACCGGCGGGGTGTTTCCGGCAGCAACCATCCGCTCTTCGACGGCAACAAGATTGTCAGATGCCTCTTCGATTTGAGCGGAACTGAGCTTGACCTCAACGGGAATCCACATCCCACCTGGAGCCGCTATGACAGCGTCGACCTCAAGATCGCGGGAATCGTGATAGTGATAAAGGCCCATTCCGTTTGCCCTCGCATAGACCCATAGATCATGGAGCGCCAACGATTCGAAAAGCAGCCCAAGTGTCTTGAAGTCTGACAACAACGTCTCCACAGTCGCCCCGAGCGCAGCCGCTGCAAGCGACGGGTCGGCAAGATGATGCTTACGCGCCTCCCTCAGATGCACCGGAGATCTCATCGCGGGATTCCATGCGGGGATATCGCAGACGAAACTCAATCTGCTAAGAAGGGATATGTATGATGCCGCTGTTTGTCTCGATACGTCGCCACCCAAATCGGCCACAAGCGTCTTGAGCGTCGCAAGAGTGGATTCGTTGCGCGCCAACGACGCGATGACGGCTTTCACTTTCTCAGGATCTCGTCGAGAGCCATCGACGCGGGGGATGTCTTCCTCAGCGACTATCTCGATATATCGTTTTGCCGTCGCGGACGCAATTCGCGCGTCACGCCCAATCGACGCCGGCCATCCACCGCAAACGATGCGCTCGGCGATCTCGGCAGAACCCATCGATCCGAAGGCGCCCCTGAACTTTTCGCCAGAAATGATGCCCGACAGCTTAACCGCACCGCTAGATTTCCCAAGTTCGAAAAGCGTCATGGTGTCCATGCGCAATTTAGCGAACCTTCCAGCGCCACTGTGCATCGGCCGCTCATTGTCTCGCGGTGTCGCCGACCCCGTAAATATGAACTGGCCAGGCTCGCCGCCGCGGTTGTCGCACTCAAACCGCGCCGCGTCCCAAAGTTTCGGAACCTCCTGCCATTCGTCGATCAGCCGCGGCACCTCGCCGGAAACGGCAAGCGCCGGGTCCGTCTCGGCACGGAAGCGATTCTCGAAGTTGCGCGACGGGTCCATGAGGAGGAGCCTGGACGCCGCACGGGTCCCGGCCGTGGTTGTCTTCCCGCACCATTTAGGTCCTTCGATGAGAACGGCACCGAATATCCCAAGCATCTGGTCGAGCTCATTTTCGATAATTCTAGCGTAGTACTTATTTGGCATAGTTTTCACCATTGCTTACCAGCGCGTTTAACCAAATTTACAGTTTTTATTTAACCAGATTCCAATTATTTGATTAACCAGATTTGCATATTTCGGTTAACGAGACAGATTAAACATGAACGAGCCAAGTCAGATGAGAATCATCTACTCGACACCGCGCATGAGCTCCGAAATGGTGATGTGAAAGCCGTCGGCAATCTTCTTGAGATTTGAAAGGCTGACATTGCGCTGCCCGACCTCAATGCTCGCGTAGTAGGAGCGATCCATCTCAATTAAATTAGCGGACGGAGTGCCCGGGCTCGTTGCGCCTAGGGCGCGGCGGGGTCGGCGACGTCGGAGGTGTCGATCTCGCCAAGAATGGCGAGCCGGCTGATGAACGGGATGCCCTCGGGTTCGTCCACCTCGACGCCGCCGAGCACGATGGTGTTGTCACGCATGTCGATTTGGGTCGTGAGCACGGCCTGATCGCGGCCTGAGGCGATAAAGCCGATGCCCGCGAGTACGATGCCCGCGGCAATAAGCCCGCCCGCCACGGCGAGGTAAATCTTCTTCTCCGCTGGTCATGGTACTCACTCCTTTCTACGCCGCGAGATACGCGGCAGCAGCCCGGAGAGCGTCGCCCCCGCCGCGAACTCCTCATCCTGGACGAGCTGGGCTACGTGCCGCTGGACATCGAGGGCGCGAGGCTGCTGTTCCAGGTGATGTCGGTGCCGGAGGGCAGGCAGAGCATGATCGTCACGGCCAACATAGAGTTCAGCAAGTGGGTGACCGTGTTCGGCGACGACAAGATGGCGGCGGCTGTCGTGGACAGGCTCGTCTACACGGGCAGGCTCGTGGAGTTCAACGGCGCAAGCTGCAGAATTGAATCCCGTGTTTTGTGCTGCTTGCTGGCGTTGCCTGGGCATTGATGGCTACGTGGTTCAAGAGACGGCGGTGCTGTTGCTTGGATTTTGCAGTTAAAGAGGCCCGTTTCCCTGGGTTGGGGAAACGGGCCTCTTTTGTTTCTGGGCTTGTAGATTGGCGAAAGCAGAATGCTTTGGCGGCTATTTTGAGTTCTTGATGCGGCGGGTGGCTGCGGCGGTTATTCCGAGGCCCATGGCGGCGATTCCTGCTAGTGCGATTGCGCTTGGCGCTGGGTCGCCTGTGTTTGCGAGCTTGCCGGCGGTCGTAGTTGCTTGCTTGCCGTTGCTTGCGTTCGCTTGCTTGGCGGAGCTCGGTGCGGCGTCTTTGCCGGTCGCGGGCGAGCTGGCGGGCTGTGTCGTCTCGGCCGGTTGCGCCGAGCCGGAGGGAGGCGTTGTCTCGGTGGGTTTCGTTATCTCGGGCGAGGCGGCCTTATCTGCTGCGGCTTTCGCCTCTTCGTATGCCTTGCAGGCGTCGTCATAGGCCGTTTGCGCTTTTTTCAAATTGTCGAGGAGCGTATCTCGCCAGGCTATGAACTGGTCGCTATGGGCTTTATATTTCTCTGCAGAACGTTCACAGTCATTAACTCGTCCTTCCTGACTTCTGAGGCAGCGCTGGCACTCTCTTAGCTCCGTTTCGCAATGGCCTGCATGCGATTTCGCCCCTACCATCTCATTTTGCAACTGCCTTATTTGCTGTTTAGTAGTTTCGACAAACTCCTCGTAGCCGAGTGCTTCGAGTGTCTTAAGCATCTCAAGTTTTTTGTCTAATTCTGCCTAGAGCTCGCTTACCCGGTTGATGGCCCCGTCGTATTTGGCTTGGGCAGCATCGACGTTCGCTTGCATGGCGGGAAGGAGTTCCCTCTCTTCGGCGGCTTGCGCCACCATCTTTTCGCGGAACTCTTGAAAACGGGCAATGTCATCATTGAATCTCGCAATTTTCTCTGGACTTGCGGCGTTTTGTGCGGCTTCGAGGTTTTTGAGCGCTTCCTGCATGGCTGCATACGCCTTGTCTTTTTCGGTGGCCGCGGTTTCGCTCGAGGCCGCCGTCTGCAGGACAACTGCATCGACAGGGGAGTTGGTTTCTGCCGCTATCGCCGTTGCGGGGGCGATTCCCGCGGCAAGTGCCAGGGAAAGGGCGATGCCCATGGTTGCTCGTCTTGCTCTTCTTGCGAGAATGTCGTTCATCTCGGCACCTCATTTCAAGGGTCGGCGGCTCAACTTGGTAGCACTAAGGTAAGTATATCAGGCGATTGACCTGCTCTTGAATCTCGCCAGAAATGACTCGTTGTTTACGCATGCTCTAGGGCGACAGTACTATCATGGTTCGAATTGAGTGTGAATGATGATAGGGAGCGCCTTTTTATGATTGAGTTGCTCAGGCGTTTTGGCGGTAAGTTTCGCCGATATATGGTGATCGGCCCTGCGTGCAAGTTGATCGAAGTGATCTTTGACCTGCTGACGCCGCTCGTGATTGCCCAGATGATCGACAAGGGCATCGGCGCGCACGACGTCAGCGCCGTCGTCCACTACGGTATGCTGCTTGGCGCCATGGCTGTGATCGGCATCTCGTTTACGCTCGTTTGCCAAAAGATGGCGGCGCTGACCTCACAGGGCATGGGCACCGATATTCGCGGCGCACTCTATGAGCATATCAACAAGCTGAGCTATGCCGAGCTCGATCGCTTTGGTACGCCGTCACTTATCACCCGCATCACCAACGACGTCAACCAGGTGCAGCTCGCTGTGGCGCTGGGCGTACGCATGCTCATCCGCTGGCCCTTCTTGGCGGTGGGCTCTATGTGCGCGGCCCTTGCCATCGACCTTAAGCTCGGCATGATCTTTTTGATTTGCACGCCCGCCATTGGCCTGGTGTTTTGGTTTGTCATGGCACGCTGCATTCCGTACTACAAGCAGCTGCAGGCAAAGCTCGACCGCATCGCGCTCATTTGCCGCGAGGGGCTTTCGGGCGCCCGCGTGGTTCGCGCCTTTGTACGCGAAGATCACGAGCGCGAGCGTTTTGCCCAGGCGGCCGATGACCAGGCGCGTGTCGCAATCGCGGTGGGCAAGCTCTCGTCGATTCTCAACCCCGTCACGTTTTTGGTGATGAACCTGGGCGTGTGCGCCATCCTGTGGGTGGGCGGCATTCAGGTCAACGTGGGCGAGCTCACGCAGGGCCAGGTCATGGCGTTCGTCAACTACATGACGCAGACCCTGACCTCCATCGTGTATGTCGCCAACCTGGTCGTGGTCTTTACCAAGGCGAGCGCCAGTGCGTCGCGTCTCAACGAGGTGCTCAATTGCGTGCCGAGCATTACCGACGAGGGCAATCAGCCGGTCGCACTGCCCGAGCCGAGCGAACTGGCGGGTGGCGCTGTTTCGGTCCCGGCGCTGAGCTTTGACCATGCGAGTTTTTCGTTTGGCGCGGGCGCGGCAAATGCCGTGAGCGATGTGACGCTGGAGCTGCCGCTGGGCAAAACGCTTGGCATTATCGGCGGCACGGGCAGCGGTAAGTCGACGCTCGTCTCGCTTATCCCGCGCCTGTACGATGCGAGCACTGGCAGCGTGAGCGTGATGGGCGCCGACGTGCGCACCTGGCCGCTCGATCAGCTGCGCCACGTGGTCGCGACCGTTCCGCAGCGCGCGTCGCTCGTGAGTGGCACGATCCGCAGCAACCTAACCTGGCGCGACGAGTCGGCGACCGACGAGGAGCTTTGGGCGGCGCTCGATATGGCGCAGGCCAGCGAGTTCGTGCACAACAAGCCCCAGGGCCTCGACGCCCCGGTCGAGGCGGGCGGCAAGAACTTCAGCGGCGGACAACGTCAGCGCCTGACCATCGCACGTGCCCTGGTGGGCGCTCCGCAGGTCCTAATCATGGATGACTCCGCCTCGGCGCTCGACTTTAAGACCGACGCGGCGCTTCGCCATGCCATCCGCGAGCGCAGCGTGCGTGGTGCCGCCGAGGGTGGGCTGCCGCTCACGACCGTCATCGTGAGCCAGCGCGTCTCGACCGTACGCGACGCCGACATGATCTGCGTGCTCGACCATGGCTCGGTTGCCGGCCTGGGCACACATGACGAGCTCTATGCGACCTGTCAGCTCTATCGCGAGATTTGCCAGTCGCAGCTTCGTCGCGAGGAGCTCGAGGGTCAGCAGGGGAGCGCGACGCCCGCGTCTGTCCCAAGTCCCGCGTCCGCCCCGGCTGCCCCGGCATCCACTTGCGCAAAGGAGGGCTGCTAAATGAATCCGTATACTTCTTCTGGTTCGGTCGCCACGATGACGGCCAACGTGTCCGGCAACGATAGCCTCAACGACTTGGGTGACGGTCCGCATCAGCCCGGCGACCCCGAGCGCTACCCCGTGGGCGCGGTGACTCGCCGCCTGCTGGGCTACGTCCGTCCGCATCGCATTTCGTTTACGGCGTCGTTTGTGAGTGCCGCCATCTCGGTGATCTTGCAGCTCTATACGCCCATCCTCATTGGCGAGGGCATCGACCTCATCGTTACCGCCGGGCAGGTGGACTTCGGGTCGCTGCTGCCGCTCGTTACCAAGCTCGCGATTGTCGTTGTGGGCGCGGCGGCCTTCCAGTGGCTGCAGGGCTACTGCGTCAACCGTCTGTCCTACGAGACGGTGCGCGACATGCGCGTGGAGGCGAGCGACAAGCTCGGCCGCATGCCGCTCAGCTTTATCGACAGCCATGCCCACGGCGACCTCATGAGCCGCGTGGTCAATGACGTCGATCAGGTGGGTGACGGCCTGCTGCAGGGCTTTACGCAGCTCTTTACCGGCGTCATCACCATCGTGGGCACGCTCGCGTTTATGCTCTCCATCAACCTGACCATGACGCTTGTGGTGGTGCTCGTCACGCCGCTTTCCATCTTTGCGGCCGGTGCCATCGCCAAGCTTTCCAATAAGAGCTTCACTGCTCAACAGCGCATCCAGGGCCAACTCGGCGGTCATATTGAGGAGTATGTGGGTGAGCAAAAGCTCGTGGACGCTTTCGCCTACGGCCCGCACGCTCAACAGCGCTTCGATGCTCTCAACGCTGAGCTCTACACGGCAGGTGAGCGCGCGCAGTTTATGGGTTCGCTTTCTAACCCCGGTACGCGCTTCATCAATAACATCATCTACGCCGCGGTCGCCGTGATTGGCTGCGCGGGCGTGATCACGGGCGTACCTGCGGCGCTCACGGTGGGCGGCGTGCAAATCTTTCTGTCCTATGCTAACCAGTACACCAAGCCATTCAACGAGGTCACCAACGTCATTACGCAAATCCAGACGGCGTATGCCTCGGCGCGCCGCATGTTCGCGTTGCTCGATGCGCGCGAGCAGGAGCCCGACGCTGTGGATGCCATTGAGCTCACTGCCCCGAAGGGCGAGGTTTCGTTTGAGCATGTGGACTTTAGTTATGTGCCCGACCGCAAACTGCTGCAGGATATCTGCATCGATGCCAAGCCCGGTATGCGCTATGCCCTCGTCGGCCCCACGGGCTGTGGCAAGACGACGCTCATCAACCTGCTGCTGCGCTTTTACGATATCGATGCTGGGCGCATCGCGGTCGATGGTCGCTCCTCGCGTGACTACACGCGTGCGAGCCTGCGCCGCGCCTTTGGCATGGTGCTGCAGGACACCTGGCTGTTCGAGGGCACGGTGGCCGAAAACATTGCCTACGGTCGTCCCGACGCCACGCGCGAGCAGATTATCGAGGCCGCCAAGCGCGCGCACGCGCACAAGTTTATCGTGCAGCTGCCAGACGGCTACGACACGGTGATCGGCGAGGACGGCGGCACGTTTAGCCAGGGCCAAAAGCAGCTGCTGTGCATCGCGCGCGTCATGCTCACCGACCCGGCGATTCTGCTGCTGGACGAGGCCACCTCGAGCATCGATACACGTACCGAGCTGCAGGTGCAGGCGGCATTTGACGAGCTCATGGCCGGCCGCACGAGCTTTGTCGTGGCGCACCGCCTGTCGACGATCCGCAATGCCGACTGCATCCTAGTGATGCGCGACGGCGAGATTATCGAGCGCGGCACGCACGACGAACTGCTCGCGGCAGGCGGCTTCTACGCCGAGCTCTACCGCAGCCAATTCGCCCAGTAAGCACGGTCATGGGACAAATTAATCAGAAGTGTTTGTCCCAAGATTATGCATTCTATCTGCGGCGTGGTGACGATTGACGAAATAATGTGGTGACGATTGATCTCGATTGGGGGCGCTGGGAAACTTAACTGTTTCAAAGCGTATACCTTTTGAGACGTCGGGGCCTTGAATGTGAACAATAAGATGCGTATCAGTTCTCGATTTGTCGCGAATCTCCGCGAAAGCTTGCGAACCATCGCGAAATCCTGTGGCCCATTCGCGATGGTTCGATGATGGGACCGGCTATACCGGTTTTTCGATATGGCTATGGCAGTTTTTATATATCGAGTGAGCACGAAGAGCCAGAAACTCGACTCGCGGAGGGGGCGGCGGCAACCCGCTGGTGAAGGGAGTTAAGTTGGCGGGTTCGATCTCCCGGTTCTAAAAATACTCAGTATACTGAGTGATTTTACTCAGTATACTGAGTATTTAAGAAACAAGGAGGTAGATTGACATGTTTGAGCGCCATCAAGTTGCCGTGATAGCCCAGAGGATGCGGGAAACGAATAATCCGTTGATGCAATTTATAATCGGGCCCCGCCAAACGGGAAAGTCGACCATGTTCGTGCAGGCGTTGCACCATGCAGACATGCCCTGTCACGTGGCCAATGCGGACGATGTTGTGAATCCCGATGCCAGCTGGCTGCAAATCGAGTGGCAACAGGCAAGAAACCTCACGTCTGGAGGTAAGGTCCCGGCCGTTTTCGTTGTTGATGAGATTCAAAAGGTGCAGAGTTGGTCCACGGTCGTCAAGGGATTGTACGACCGGGATCGCCGGGAGGGGACGCCGCTCAAGGTCATTTTGACCGGATCGTCGTCGCTGCTGCTGCATAAGGGCTTGGAAGAATCCCTTATGGGCCGTTACGAGCTCATTCGGTCGCCGCATTGGTCCTATCGCGAGTGCAGCGAGGCCTTTGGCTTTTCTTTTGAAGACTATCTCTATCACGGTGGATATCCGGGTGCGGCGCCGCTGGTTTCCGATGACGCCCGTTGGCGAAACTATATCCGAGATGCGATCGTCGAGCCGGCGATCTCGCGCGATGTTCTCTCGTTGGAGAATATCCGCAAACCGGCGCTGATGCGCGCGCTCTTTTGGCTCGCGGCGAGCTATTCGGGGCAGGAGCTTTCGTATTCAAAAATGGTAGGCCAGCTGCAGGATGCCGGTAACACGGTCACGGTCGCCGGGTATTTGGACCTGCTGGGCAAGGCCGGTTTGGTTACGGCGATTCCCAAGTTCAGTGACAAGGAGCTCGCAAAGCGCCGAAGCACCCCGCGGCTCATGGTTTATGACACGGCGTTTATGACGGCGCTCGGCGATAAGGGCCGAGCAGAATGGCTGGAGGATTCGGCGCGGCGGGGTCATTTGGTGGAATCGGCAGTGGGTGCACGACTGCTTGCGCGCGCGCCGGAAGAGGGTTTTGAGGTCATGTGGTGGCGTGAGGGCGTCAAAGAGGTCGACTTTGTGCTGCGAAGGGATGATGCGCTGAGCGCCATCGAGGTCAAAAGCGGTGGAGAGTCCGGCCAGAGCGGCATGTCGACGCTCCTAAAAAAGTATCCGCGAGCCAAGCGGATCGTCGTGGGAGGGGCGGCGGCCGGGGCGTGCACCGTGGAGGATTTTCTGCTCGATAAGGTGACGCTGTTTAACTAGCCTGAGCAAATTGAGAAAATACTCAGTATAGTGAGTGAAATCACTCAGTGTACTGAGTATTTTGACTTGGGCGTTGGATGGGTGCTCGGCCGCCGCGTGCGATGGTGAAAACCGGGCCAGGCCTTACCAGCGGATATGCATGCAGGAGGGGCTTCCAATTTTCATGTCCCGCTCATATCGTCTGTCAGAAACCTGACGAATGACCTGTCCCCCTGTCATGCCCTTGTCACAAAATCTATTAACGGGACCGTCAAATTTCCTCATGCATTTTCTGACGGTACCGCGGTTCCCGCATGATTTTTGGCGCTTGCGCTTCAGGCGGCTTTATCCATTGATGTCAGCTGTGCCCTCAATCAGCAGAAGTTGGTTTACATCTGCGTCGTTAGTACTAAGATATTCATCTAATAAATTGCATTAGTGGCTTTAGTTTTTGGGGGAAACGAGACAACGTGACTATGACGTGCTCTTTGGTGGTTAACAGCAAGAGCGGTAATACCAGGATGGTTTCGGGCGCGATCAAGCGCGCTCTGCAGGCTGCGGGCGTTGAGTTTGTCCACGCCGCGGCGTTGAGTGACGATGCGGACGCAGATCAGGTTGCGCGCGAGGCGCAGGGTGCCAGCGCAGCTGACACGGTGCTCGTCGGTTTTTGGTGCGACAAGGGCGCATGCACGCCTTCGGTCGCGGCGTTGCTCTCCGCTCTGCACGGCAAGCGCGTCTTCCTGTTTGGTACCTGCGGCTTTGGTGCCGACCAGAGCTATTACCAGCAGATTATTGACCGCGTGTCGTCCAATTTGGCCGATGACGCCGAGCTTGTGGGTTGGGCGATGTGCCAGGGCAAGATGGGCCCCGCGGTCAAGCAGCGCTACGAGGCCATGCTCGAGCAGGATCCCGACAACGCCCGCTTTAAGATGCTGCTCGATAACTGGGTCGCCGCAAAGGACCATCCCACCAAGGAGGATCTGGACAACATGACTGCAGCCGCCAAAAAGGCCGTGCTGGGGGAGTAGCTCCCATCGCTGACGGCGGTCGGTCCATCTTTCTAAATGTAACGTCCTCCCGGGCGTCGGGGCACGAAGTTCCCTGCTCTACAGTCCTGCGCAAGACGAAGGCCACATTAAGTGGCCTTCTTTGCGTGCGGAACT
>OFRZ01000721.1_pt1 | contig 27443 bp, 18 predicted proteins | sample 1543181 | NCBI WGS metagenome assembly OFRZ01 (sample SAMN04209245, study PRJEB22552) | human gut metagenome | biome: gut; material: feces | host: Homo sapiens | place: USA: Oklahoma | reverse complement strand
AGACGGCGAGTTAGCCGGCAGGTCGGCATGTCAATCCTGGTCTAACAGAGCCTTACCTTATCATTAATGCCTAAAGCAAACGCTCTCGATGTGTTAACCCCTGAGCAAACCCAGTGCAAGCAGTATATCCTTGACCAAGTACTTGGCGCAGTCTTTTGGCCTCGCCCTGAGAACGAGTCGGTTAACCCGTACCCCGTTACGAAAGCCGTCCATAAAGGTATTTCTTTCTATAGGCTTCGTCGAAGGACGTTGAAGCTGTTCATTGTTGGCCACAGCTAGACCAGGATCAACCGGCAAAAGCTCAAGGTCCGTCATTTCTAACAGTTCTCGACCCTTGTCTGTCTGCACAAGTGCGAGGGATATCCCGTTCGCGACCTCATCAGAAAGCTCGCTACCCCATGAATCGCCAAGCGTAATATCGGAGACACGATCACCCTTGGCGTAGCGGCAGGAGTAGCAGCCTTCCGTATACGGTAAACCCGAGAGGAAAGCAATCGAGTAGCGATCGCGGACACCCGTCCTACCCACAGTATCAGCTCATTAGACAGGTTGTTACCTGTCTCTTCCAAGAATCGGCTCAGGACCTTGGGGGACGGTGAACCATGACAGATAAGGTCGATGGTGTAAAGGGAATCGGCTAAACGGCTTCCAACGAAGTTACGCATCGCAGCAACCTGACAAGGAAGACCGATAAAGAGAACCCTTTGACCACCTTGCAGGGCCTCCCTAACCTCGCGGTACGCACCAAGCGGATTGCTTTTGACGTATTTGGAGCCTTGGGCCCTCCTCAAGTAATCCGCATCAGAAGTGAGGTGGAACCGGAACTCACCGCCCTCCTCTGCACATGAACACACTAATCCATTTGACGCCACAAACGCCTCCGAGATGGCCGTAGCCAGACCCCCGGACGAAGATGACATTCTGAGCGATGTATCTTTCGCCCACCCCTGTAGCCACTCGAGAGGACGCAACGAAGATGGGGATACCATCTGGGGACACGTTTTCTCGCACAGTCCACATCCCACGCACCTTGTAGGATCAATACGGGCGTTATACGCCTCAATCGTATCCTCAATGGCAATCGCTCCATGTCGGCATGAATCGACGCAGGCCATACAGCCAGCGCACATATCCTTCTTGCATACCGTCCTAGTGCCAACGTTTGACAATGCCCTACTCCTCAATCATGCTCTTGAGCTGCGCTAGGGACTTCTCCCTCTCCGCACCCATCACATCGTTGACCCGACCAAAGTCAATCTGCTTGGATGCTAACTCGACATCATCTAGATTCTGAAGCACTCTGTCCGTGAGGTCCGTGAGTCGCAGAATACTCACGTTCCTGCTCGAGGTTCCGTTCTTGGGCAGCACTTCTACCAGCGGCGTATTGAGATTTATGGCAAAAGCCGTACCGTGGAACGAGTCCGTGACTAGGCATGCTGCGTTGTCGACATACGAGAGAAACTCAGCAAGCGTCGGCAGCCACTTGAACTTGCCCTCGCGTGAGGCCTGGTGCAGGCTTGCGGAGATCCGTATCAGGGGCAAGCCAAGCTTTTTGGCAACCTTCACGGCGTACTGCCCCACCGTCGGGTCGCTGTGAATCTGGTAGACGAGGATGTATTCGCCCTTCGGGGCAGGTGCCGCCATCCTTCTCCACGCCTCGCCATCAAGCAGCAGCGTGGGATCGACAACCTGTCCGGCCTCTATGCCCCACGAGGCAAGCTGCTCGCGCGCGGCATCCTCGCGTACGAACACGGCCTCATATGCTCGAAGGTCCTCGAGAAACCTGGGGCGCACGCTATCCGGGATATTCTTCTTACCAAAGCTTGCCGCATATGAGATGCGCCTTACGCCCTCGGGAGCAAACTCAAGCGCGTATGACAGGTCGTATGCGCCCGAGCTGATGGGACCCCACACCTGATCGCTTCCAGTCATATAGACATCGGCCTTGGGCGGATTAGCCTTCAGCTCCTCCAGGGATGCATAGTGAGGGCTCATCTTAAGCAGCTGGGAACGCTCACGCGCAAACCGCTTGCCCGCCACCCTTGTCTCAGGCTCCATCAGAAGTCTGTAGACAGACTTCTTCAACGGGTTCTCGTTCCAGGACGGCTTTGTCGAAAGAAGCGTCCTCACCTGCTGGGATACGTCCTCACAAGCAGGTACATAGTCCATAATCTCGAACTCATGCCCCAAGCTCTCTACCGCTCGTTGTGTCGCATATGCCTGGAGCAGGGAGCCATAATTAGAGATTGCGTGCCTGGTTATGCAGGATACTTTCACGTGTTTCCTCCGATTGATATCGAGCAACCGCTATTTCTGAATTTTTACATTCGATTTTTCCACCCGGCTGCACTACAGCGCCTCCTCAGTCTCGTACACGTGCGCGTCGGCTCGGCTTGCGTCGGAAAGGCCGTCGTTGATCGCGGCGTGCATGTCGCAGGTGGAAAGAGCGTCCAGCTCCTCCTTCGTCACCTTGCCCGACTCGTAGTCGCGCACGATGGGGAGCTCGTGCATGTCGAACTTCTTGCCGGGCTTGAGCTTGTGCGCCAGCACCCACGACGCGGGTTTCCAGATGTACTTGTGCATGGCAGGAGACACGGAGCCGATCATCCAGCAGTTGCGGTCGCAGTGGCGCACGCAGCCGCGCACTTTCTCGGCCTGGGCGCTCTCCCACAGCTCATCCCAAGACTCGTCGTTAAGGTTGCCCATAACGAGCTTCTCCTTGGTGCCGTTGCAGGGCATGACGTCGCCGTAGGGGTCGATGAAGAACGTGTCGAACGCCATATCGCACGGGAGCAGGCGCTTCTGCCCATAGATGTAGTTGATGAGGCCCATGTTGAAGTACGCGCGGAACCACTTCTTGGGCTCGTTGGACTTGAGGAGCTCGTTTACCAGGTCCTCGAAGTTCTGGGCCACCATGGGACGGTCCTTGATGATGTTCTTCGCCTCGACAAAGTAGAAGCTGTTGTGCAGGCTGGCGGTGGCGAACTCCATGCCGAGCTCGTCGGAAAGCTTGTACAGCGGCACCAAGTCCGCAGCGTTGCGATCCTGCACCGTCATGCCAAAGCCCACGTCCGGGTGCTTCATTTCCACGAGCTTCTTGAGCGTCTCGTAGCCGCGGTTGAAGCCGTTCTGGAGACCGCGGATCTCATCGTTGGTCTGCTGCAGACCCTCGATGGAGATGCGGATTCCCACCTGGGGGAATTCCTCGGCAAGGGCGATGATGCGGTCGGTGAAGAAGCCGTTGGTGGAGATGACGATGCGGTCGGACTTCTTGTACAGCTCGCGCACGATATCCGCAAGGTCGGTCCTGATGAAGGGCTCGCCACCGGTGATGTTGGTGAAGTACATGCGCGGGAGCTTCTTGATCACGTCGAGGGAGAGCTCCTCCTCCGGACGGCTGGGAGCCTTGTAGCGGTTGCACATGGTGCAGCGCGCGTTGCAGCGGTACGTTACGATTACGGTTCCGTTGAGTTTCTTCTCGGCCATGGGTTAGGCCACCACCTTCCGGTCAATTAGTTCTTGATACAGGGAGACGAGATTCCGGATGTATTTCTCTTGATTACAGTTCTCTGCCACGAATGAACGGCAATGCGCGCTCATCGCGGCGTAAGCCGCAGGATCGGCGGCCACCGCCGCACCCCTACGGATTGCATCTGCGAGTCCTGCCTCATCGTGGGCTTCAGCCAGGAAGCCCGTTTCACCCTCACGTACCAGCTCGGGTATTCCGCCCATGTTCGTACCGATAACGGGCTTGCCCGCGGCGAGTGCCTCGAGAACCGCATATGGCGCGTTCTCGAGGCACTCTGACGGCGCAGCCGCCAGAGTGGCTCGATTCACAAGTCCGCGCAGGGCGTCACCGGTTTTATATCCAACCAGCTCAATCCTCGAGCTTATTTCGTTTGGCATTGCGGAAACTTTGACCTTCACAGCATCACATTCAGGGCCATCGCCTGCAATAACAAGACGCCAATCAGGGATCACCGGTGCCGCCTTCTCAAAAGCATGCACGAGCGTTAACACGCCTTTCTCGCGAGAAAGGCGTCCCAGATACAGCATGTAGGGATCTTCATTATTTTGGTTGGCAACTTCCCGTGACATCGAATCGGGATTCAGGAAATTCCGCATGAGGACAAGCTGACGCTCGGGAAGCCCCGCTTCAATAAACTTGTTCCGCATGAACTCACTCGGGCAGATGATGCGATCGAGACGTGAATAGGTTTTGTGCCGTTTAAGCCACTCCGCCTCAGCCACCGCTAACGCGCTTTTTGCGATCGAACCCTTTACGCACTTCTTCTTAAGGCAATTGCCAAAATGACCCCCGAGACACGAATCGCAAACGTTGCCCTCGGAATCAAGCATAAGATAGCTCGGGCAAGCAAGAATCAAGTCGTGCGAGGTATACACAACCGGCGTTGGATGCTGCTTTAGCCAAGGAGCGTCCAAGATGGAAAACGTAATCTGCCTATGAGTGAGATTGAGATGGATTACATCGGGCTGGAATTCACGGCACAGCGCATCGAACTTCTCGCGCGCCTCTTTGGAATACACAAGTGCCTGCGCGGCCTTCGCCTTATCGACAATAGAGCTCGGTCCGTTATAGTCGCGATTCGTTACAAAGTAACGCGACCACTCAGTCGGCTCATTACGCTCATCCTCCATGCTGAAGAAGGCAACTTCATGCCCAAGAGCGCGAAGACCATCGGCAAGAGCAAAGTAGTACGTCTCGCTTCCACCCTTGCGCCAATGAAACTTATTTACAAGAAGGATCTTCATTACGCAACACCCTCATACAAAGCAAGCGTCCTTTGGACGACGCTGTTCCAGTCATAGCCATTAATCGCGCGGTCACGTGCCATGGCGCCCAGCCTCTCCGCTTGGGCAGAATCCGCTATCAGGCCTTCAAGCACGTCGCGCAGCGCCCCCGCGTCTCCGTGTGGGAACGTGAGCCCGCAACCCTGCAGAACATCCGCGCACTCGGGAATATCCGAGGTAACGCATGCCGCACCGTGAGACATGGCCTCCAGCAAGCTCATGGGCAGGCCCTCAACGTCGGAGGGGAGCGCGTAGCAATACGCGTTGGAGTACAGCTCGGAGAGCAGGTTGCCCTCAACGTGGCCGGTAAAGAGCGCGCGGGGGTCGGACGCGGCAGCCTCTTTGAGCGCCACGGCGTAGTCGTCCGTATCGGAGGAGTCGCCCGCGATAACCAGGCGCTTATCCGTCTTTACCTGCTTGTACGCCTCCACCAACAGTTCCGGTCGCTTCTCGGGCACAATGCGACCGAGGTAGAGGACATAGGAGCCCTGGGTGAGCCCCAAGCGCTCGGAGATCTCCTTCGCGGGAAGATCCGCCTCGGGAGTGATGCCGTTGGGAATGAGCGTAGCCTCGCGGCCGTAAGCCTCCTTGAAGTACTCCTGATTGCCCCGGGAAAGCACGATGAGCGCATCCGCGCACTTGGCCGCCGTCGCCTCGCCGAACTTGATGTACTTGGAAGCCAAGCCGCCCCATTTTGCACGCTGCCAGTCCAGGACGTGGATCGTTGCCACGGTCCTGATGTCCGCGGAACGCGCAAAACGAAGGGGGACACACGGCCCCTCTGCGTGATAGTGAATTACGTCTGCCCCGTCTTTGATGGCGGCCCTTGTTGCGGCAAAGCTGCTCGTGAGCGCAGAGAGCCCCTTGATGTCCAGAGCCTTTACGGGAACGATGCGGTAGCCATCCTTCTCGTAGGGCTCGGAAGGAGCTCCTTCGCCCATACGGTCGTAGCAGGTTACTTGGTGACCAAGGTCTGCCATACGGCGAGCAAGCTCGCCTACCACCACTTCTACGCCGCCCTCGCGCGAACCCGTTCTCTTTTGGCCTATCATGGCGATGCGCATGCTACACGGCACCTTCCCCAGAGAACATCGTCTTCAGCGTGCCGAATATCAACCGCAGGTCCTGGCGCAGGCTGCGATTCTCTATATAGCGAAGATCCAGCTCAACCATTTCGTTGAAGCCCAGGTAGCTGCGGCCCATTACCTGCCAAGGACCGCTGCAGCCGGGTTTTACCGCCAGGCGCTTCATGTCGTGCTCGCTGTACAGGGCAACCTCGCGCGGCAGGCCGGGGCGCGGGCCAATGAGGTTCATTTGGCCCAAGAACACGTTGATGAGCTGGGGCAGCTCGTCGATGCTGTGCTTGCGAATGAAGTTACCCACACCGGGAATAATGCGCGGGTCGTGCTTCATTTTAAACATGGGGCCAGTGGCCTCGTTTTGGGCCTGCAAGTCCTTGAGCATTTGGTCTGCGTTGGGAACCATGCTGCGGAACTTGTGGATCTTAAACAGGTAGAACGTGCCGTCTTTGCGCACGCGGCCCACGCGCCACTGTGAATATAGGGGGCTGGCGCCCGGGCTCTTTATGCAAATGACCACGCTCAGAATTACCCCGGGAATAAAGAGCAACACCAGGGCTCCGCCGGCGGCGACAATGTCCACCGTACGCTTAACAACGCGGTAGAGCCTGTGCCCAAGCTCGGGCTTCACGCCGGAGTTGGCACCGCGCAGCATCTTGTACGCTTCTTCGTTTGTAAGGTAATCCCCCGCAGCACCGGCTGCGGCAGTGACGGAATTCGCCGTGGCGGCCGTGCGCGTCTCCCGCGCGCCCTGTGCCATGGTCATCATCGTAGGCTCCAAGAGCCCCTCCCCCGATACTTTTTGCCTTCGGTCGTCCGCTTGCGAGCTTGCAGCTAGGCGATCGCTCTTCTGTGATTGCGCACGACGCGCTGCTCGGCTGAAAGCACCGCGAGGCCAACGCGAGTGGTTACGCGTCGGCCGCACAGGTCGAGCTCCAAAAAGGCAGTGCTCTTGCGTCTGTTAATGGTTTTGATAAGGGCCTCGTGGCCCAGCAACGGACCTGCCGTTACTACGACCTGGTCTCCATCCTTTAGAGCCTCGCTCATGGGCACTACACGATCTCCCCTATTGGTAAAGCTGCCAATGAGCTGGGTCTCTTCTTTTGACAGCGGCACAAACTGACCGTCCTGGGAAAGCACCCGGGCAAAGTCGTCCATGCGCACCAAATACTGTTGCACGGTGCGAGGATCTGACGTATCGCAGATAAGATAACCGGGAAAGAGCGGCTTGGTCGTATTGACCCATTCGCCGTGTACTTTGATCTCGGTTTGAAATTGGGGATAAAAGAGCTCCTGCATGGCGCCAACCGGCACCACATGCTCGATGCGCTCGCGCATTACGTCTTCGCGACCGTTAATGACCTGGATCACATACCACACGAGCACCACCCCCTTGCTGTCTTACGTGTGGCTCACGGGGTTTGGGTATGGCTTCGCCAGGGCGCTTGTGCGCGAAGGCGCTCCATATTCAAACCCTGAGCCCAGTTAGACAAGCACGTGGCTCTGCCCCACCGTGAACGGTATGTATAGGCGCAGTGGCTAGAGACGCGGACGTGTATCGCAAAAAGACCGCGTCCCCAGCTGGCTGCGTGCAGCCCAGTCAAGCGGGAACAAAACTGGACCGCACGCAAACAGCTGTAGGACTGCTGCGATACGTCATGAAATACCTAAACGAATGAACTTCTACATAGACAAGAACAAAGTCATTCATTGCGATACGCATGACGACGCTATTGGAGCTCGCGGTTTTTCTGGCACCGCCGTTACGGCCGGATGCTGATCGACCCTGTGCTTTGCAGCTTGCTGGAGCCGTGAGCACAGTTGAACCCATGTAACGTTAGCTATCCTAGCACAGCAGGTGGCCCATACGTTTTGGGGCGTGTTGAGCAACATATTGTTTATTTGCCGTGGTTATGGGGGATATTGAGCCATCTTGCATACATTGCCGCAGGTTTATGGGGGTGTGTAGGTTGGCGAGCGCTGCCTGAGTTGTATTGCTGCCGGCGTGAATTGCACAAACTATTATGTTTGGCTAACAAACTTTGTACAAAACCGGGAAGGTAATTGCGCAACTTTTTATGGGGTGGGCGCGGGCGTCGCATTGCGAGGATGCTCATCACACAATAGACACGCCTGGCTACAGAGTCAACGTATTTTGAGGCGGTTTGTTGGACAACTCTTGAGATGCAGCCAGTTGTGGTCGTCCGGTTTATCGGGCGAGGTTGACGATCATGTCTCCCAGTGCGAGGTTCACCGAAAATGAAAGAAAATATATATAGAACATGCGTTCTATATCTGATAGAATAGACTCAAAGGTATACGGGCAACGTGAGCCGGTACGGAGGCCCCCAATGGTACGTATCGGCGGGATGGATGCTTTATTTACGGCGACCGTCACTCAGAGCCCTTAGGCAGGTACGCGCCCCTGCTGGCCGGCACCCATAAAGTTCGGCAGACAATCGAGTATCGAATTGGACATGCATGTGCCCAATGGATTGATGTGGAGCGCGAAAATGAATGGCAATCAAATTGTTCTCTTTGAATCCAACGACCGAGAGGTGACGATTCCTGTCAACCTAGACAGCCAAACGGTTTGGCTGACTCAAGCCCAAATGGCACAGCTATTTGACAGATCTATCGGAGTGGTTTCGCGCCATATTAAAAATGTCTTCGCTGAAGGTGAGCTTGAGCAGAAAAGCAATTTGCATATTTTGCAAAAATGCAGCTCAGACCGCCCAACTACTCTGTATAGCCTTGATGTAATCATTTCTGTAGGTTACCGCGTTAAATCCCAACGTGGCGTTGAATTCCGACGTTGGGCAACCAATGTGCTCCATAGGTATATTATTCAAGGGCATGTCGAAAACGAGCGCAGACTCGAGCAGCTAGGGACAGTCGCTCAGATTATCGAACGTCTACCCGAGGACCTCGGCTCTCGTGAGATACTCGATATCGTTGAGAGCTATATAGACGTCTTTAAACTGCTCGATGAGTACGATCGTGAATCCATTGATCGGCCCAAGGGACAAACTGGGATATACACACTCGAATACGAGCTCTGTATGAGATTAATAGCCCAAATGCGCAGCCGATTTATGAGCGACCTGTTTGGCGTAGAAAAAGATGAGTCCTTCCGCAGCAGCATCTCGGTAATCAATCAGTCGTTTGGAGGCCAAGACCTCTACCCATCCGTACAGGAAAAGGCAGCAAATCTGTTGTACCTCATCATCAAAAACCATTCATTTCTCAATGGAAACAAGCGAATCGGATGCAGCCTCTTTCTCTACTATCTAGATCGCAACGGACTGCTTTTTCGCGGCTTAGACAAACGAATCGCAGACAGCACGCTTGTTGCTGTTGCGCTCATGATTGCTGAGTCGAGACCTGAAGAAAAGGAATCTATGATCTCTCTGGTTATGAACTTTTTGGAGTAGGCAGGACGTCGAAGCATAATCTCCCACTTGGAGGCAGGCATCGATGTGGTGGTTACGAACACGCACAACGGAAGCCAATCCCCAGATAGGAGACTGAGAGTTTAGAAATAAAAAGGCCACTCGATTGAGTGGCCTTGCATGCACGATGGTGGAGACGAGGGGGATCGAACCCCTGACCTCTTGACTGCCAGTCAAGCGCTCTCCCAGCTGAGCTACGCCCCCGTGACGTGGAGATACTATAGGGGAAGATTCTTAGTTGTGCAAGAAGTTTTTTGGGTTGATTCTCGCACTTACGGGTTTTCCTGGGACGGGGCTGAATTGACTGATTTTGACTTCGGCAATATCAGTCAATTAACCCACCGTCCCGATAAAACCCTCACTGTATAAATAACCGATTGCGACGCCTTGGTGGACTTGGATCTTGGCCGTTTTCCTTACGACATTAGAGATGCCCGTGTCAGCCAGCAGGCCTAGGGGGCTGTGGTCTAGTTCCCATTCTAGGCCGTGTTCGCTTATCTCTGTGTTGGGAGCGATGGCGATGATGGAGAAGGTTTTGCCCTCGGCGCCCTCGATGGTCCAGGTCTCGTCCTGGTGCAGGATTCTGGCCGTCACTTCGTCTTCTTCGATCCAGACGGGGGCGTCCGCATAGCCTGCCAATAGCCCTAACACAGACAGGGCCATGTCGGGCCGGCCGCCGGTGGCGCAGGTTGCTACCACTTCGGCGCCGGACCAGCGACGGCAGACTGCATCTAACGCCAATGCCAGGTCAGTGTAGTCCTTGTAGGGGTCGTGGCGTTCCACTTCAAAATCGACGGCGGCATCGACCAGAGCGCGCCCCTCATCGCTAACGGTGTCGGCATCCCCCACATATACGTCGCAACCCAGTCCCGCGCCCAGAAGCGCGTCGAGCCCGCGGTCTACGGCTACGATGTGGTCGCACTCCCCTGCCAGCTGGCGAAGCAGATCCGCACTAGCCACCACTGGCGAGCCACAAACAACTAATACTTTGCAAGCCACGGCCCTCGCCTAGCCCTCAAACGAAAGCACGCGGCCCAGGTCCAGGTCCTCATAGCTGTCGATAAAGATATCGCAGTTATCGCAAACCTCGTCGCGCTCCATACGACCGTGCGGGTCATAGATGCCCACGCGCTTAAAGCCAGCAGTGCCGGAACTCTTAAGCCCAAAGACAGCATCCTCAAACACCCACGCGCGCTCAAGCTTGTGCACGTGGCGCTCTTCCAGGCAACGCAGCGCCAGCTCGTACACATCGGGGAATTGCTTGGAGCGCCCCGCCTCGCCTGTCGTGGTAACAAACTCCATGTAAGCGTCGAGCCCGGCACTAGCGAGCGCGGACTGCACCAGTTCGGCCGGCGTGGACGTAGCCACGCACATGGCAATGCCCGCCGCCTTCGCCTGCTCTAAAAATGCCAGGAGTCCCTCGCGCGGCGGCACCTTGGAGTAGCCATCGATCAGGATGCCACTCAGCTCGCGATACAGCTCCTCGCCATTCGCGCCAATGCCCCAAGTTTCGTGGTAGGCCTGGCACTCGTCCTCGAGTGAAAGATGTTCGAACTGGGCAAAATCGTCAACCGTCACATCAATGCCATGACGGCGCAATAACTCGGTCTGCGCATGGCCCCAGACGGGGGAGCTATTAACCAGTGTTCCGTCGCAATCGAAAATAAAAGCAACACTTGGAGCAGCGATGTGGTTCATAAACGAGCCTTTCGATGTCAAATGGTAAACAACCTGCTAAAAACGTTTTACCAAACGTAAGCCTATCAGTTTTGAAACCCTAATTGGTAAAACTGTCAAGGGTTTTACCACAGCAATTCTGCCAGTGGTATAAACATGTCGCTTACCGATTAAACGCCCCCGCAAATCCGCTTTCGTCCATAAAACTAACGTACAGGTGTTATCGTAGTTTCTGCCGAAAGTTCCACCGAGCACGCGAGATGGAACGAATCATAGAACTATCGCCGTCCCTTCGATTCGTGCAGCCTTGGACCTTTCGCATCTAGTCACCAAGGCAACACGCTGCCGCGTCATGATGGGATCAAACGTGAGCGATACAAAGCTAAAGCCAGCACCCAAAAAGCACGCTACCCGTAAAGCCGCCCCGCATGCACCGGAGCTCACCAAGGACGATGTCTATCTGTTTGGCATCGGCACATGGGAGCGCAGCTGGGAAAAGATGGGCGCGCACCCCGACACGCAGAACCGTACGCGTGGCTGGCGCTTTTGCGTTTGGGCGCCCGACGTAAAGAGCGTCCACGTCATTGGCGAATTTAACGACTGGGACGAGGAAGCCAACCCGCTGGTGCCCATGCATACGAGCGCTATTTGGGAAGGCTTTATTCCTGGCGCCGAGCAGGGCCAGCTCTATAAATACCTTATCGAGACCAACGAGGGCGAAAAGCTCTACAAGGCCGATCCGTATGCCTTTAAGGCCGAGTGCCCCCCGGGTACCGCCAGCGTGCTGTGGACCCTCGATGGCTACAAGTGGAACGACGCCGCTTGGCTCAAGCGCCGTGCCAGCCACAACCATATGTCGCAGCCCCTTAACATCTACGAGGTACATATTGGATCGTGGAAGCGCCACGGCGACGCGCCGCAGGGCGAGCCGGACGAATACGGCAACTACCCCGGCCCCATGGATCCCTTCCCCGCGCAGCGCGGTGATTTCTGCACCTACGACGACCTGTCGGTTGAGCTCGTGGACTACGTGCGTGATATGGGATATACGCATATCGAGGTCATGCCGCTTATGGAGCATCCCTTCGACGGCTCCTGGGGCTACCAGACGACCGGCTATTACGCCGCCACGTCGCGTTACGGCAACCCTCAGCAGCTCATGCACTTTATCGATGCGTGCCACGAGGCGGGCATCGGTGTGATTATGGACTGGGTACCCGGCGGTTTTTGCGCCGACTCCCACGGCCTTGCCACCTTTAACGGCCACATGCTGTTTGAGCACGAGATTCACCCCAACTGGGGCACGCACAAGTTCGACTTCGCACGCGGCGAGGTCCGCTCCTTCCTGGTCTCCAACGTGCTGTATTGGCTCGAGAACTTCCACGTGGACGGCATTCGCATGGACGGCGTGTCCAGCATGCTGTACCTCAACTTTGGCATCGACGATCCGGGCCAAAAGAAGTTCAACAAGTACGGTACCGAGGAGGACCTGGACGCCAGCGCGTTTATCCGCCAGGTCAACTGCGCCGTGGAGGCGCACTACCCCGACGTGATGATGATGGCCGAGGAGTCCACCGCGTGGCCGCTCGTGACCTATCCGCCGCAGGACGGCGGCCTGGGCTTCCACTACAAGTGGGACATGGGCTGGATGAACGACACCCTGCACTACATGCAGACCGATTTTCCGTGGCGCCCCGGCAACCACGGGCTGCTCACGTTCTCCATCATGTATGCCTTTACCGAGAACTTTATCTGCCCGCTGAGCCACGACGAGGTCGTGCACGGCAAGTGCTCGCTGATCGGCCGCATGCCGGGCGACTGGTGGCGCCAGTTTGCCGGCCTGCGCACGCTTGCCTTTTACCAAATGACGCACCCCGGTGCCAAGCTCAACTTTATGGGCAACGAGATCGGCCAGTTTATTGAGTGGCGCTACTACGAGTCCATCCAGTGGTTCTTGACCGAGGAGTACGAGACTCACAAGCATCATCAGGCGTTTATCAAGGCACTCAATCACCTGTACACCGCCGAGCCCGCCCTGTACGAGCGCGGCTACACCGACGACGGCTTTACCTGGATCGATGCGGACAACTCCAAGCAGTCCATCGTGAGCTTTGTGCGCCAGGGCGAGGACATCGACGACGACCTGGTGATCCTGATCAACTTTGATCCGGCGAGCTACGAGAGCTTCCGCGTGGGCGTGCCGCGCGAGGGAGACTGGGAGGTCATCTTCGATTCCGACCGTCCCGAGTTTGGCGGCAGTGGATATGCCGGCGAGGAGCCCTACACCTGCTCGAGCGAGCCCTATCCCTGGAACGGACAGATGGACTCTATTGAGATTAAGGTGCCCGGCCTGGCTGGCGTGGTGCTTAAGCGCCGCGGTCCCAGCAGCTACAAGCCGCCGGTGATCGAGGAGCCCAAGGCTGCGCCCAAGAAGCGCACGTCCTCGGTGAAGCCCAAGCCTGCGGCTGCCAAGAAGGCTCCGGCCAAGGCGAAGGCTACGACGACCAAGGCCAAGGCCAAGACCGCCGCAAAGCCCGCTGCTAAGGCTGCCGCGACCAAGAAGTCGGCTGCCAAAAAGGCCACTACCAAGGCCAAGTCTGCTTCTGTTAAATCATCACCTAAGGATGCGTAACAAAGGCGTTACAGCTGTAATTGCCCGCCTCGCCGAGGCGTAGGATACAAGTCATAACCGTTCCGGGAGAAACATCCCCGGGGGAAAGGAACGTATGAATAAGATCTTCGACAACAAGCAGGAGTTTACCGAGCTCTATCGCGATGCCGTTATGAGCATCAGCGGCAAGAGCGTCGAGGCCGCCAGTGACCTCGACCGCTTTAACGCCCTGGCCAAGCTCGTGGCCGAGAAGGCGCGCACCGTTGCCACCAAGAGCGACGCCCGCGCCACCGCCGAGGGCAAAAAGCGCGTGTACTACTTCTCGATCGAGTTTTTGATTGGCCGCCTGCTCGACAACTACCTGCTCAACTTTGGCGTGCGCGACATGGTCGCCGAGGCGCTCGACGACATGGGCTTCGACCTTTCCGTCATCGAGAACCAGGAGCCCGATCCGGCGCTGGGCAACGGCGGCCTGGGCCGTCTTGCCGCATGCTTCCTGGATTCCATGGCAGCCGAGGGCATTGCCGGCTACGGCAACGGTATGCGCTACCGCTACGGCCTGTTTAAGCAGGAAATCGTTAACGGCAGCCAGGTCGAGGCTACCGACGAGTGGCTCACCCACGGCTATCCCTGGGAAGTCCGCCGTCAGGACAAGGCCGTGACCATTAAGTTTGGTGGCCATGTTGAGGGCTTTGAGGAGAACGACCGCACGTTCTACCGCACGGTGGACACGCAGGACATCCTGGCCGTCCCCTATGACATCCCCGTGGTGGGCTATGCCGGCGAGACCGTCAACAAGCTGCGCGTCTGGGCTGCCGAGCCGGTCGAGGAGCACTTTGACCTGGAGGCCTTCAACCGCGGCGACTATGCCCTGGCCGACGCCGAGCGCGCCGAGGCCGAGGCCATCAGCGCCATCCTCTACCCCAACGACGCTGGCGAGCACGGCCGTCTGCTGCGCCTGAAGCAGGAGTACCTGTTTGTCTCGGCCGGCATCTACAGCCTGCTCGACACCTTTGAGAAGGAGCACGGCGAAAACTGGGAGCTGCTGCCGCAGTTTGTGGCCATCCACACCAACGACACCCACCCCGCCATGTGTGGCCCCGAGCTCATGCGTATCCTCATCGACGAGAAGAAGCTCGAGTGGGATGACGCCTGGAACATCGTAACGCAGGTTGTGAGCTACACCAACCACACCATCCTGCCCGAGGCTCTGGAGAAGTGGCCCATCGGCACGTTCTCCAAGCTCCTCCCCCGCGTGTACCAGATCATCGACGAGATCAGCCGTCGTTGGCACGAGTCGTTCGACACTACACAGGAGGGCTGGCAGGAGCGTCTGCGCCAGACCGCCATCCTGTGGGACGGCGAGATTCGCATGGCCAACCTATCCGTGATCTGCAGCCACAGCGTCAACGGCGTGGCCAAGATCCACTCCGATATCATCAAGAACATCGTGCTCAAGGACTTCTATGCCTTAACGCCCGAGAAGTTCAACAACAAGACCAACGGCATCTCGCACCGTCGCTTCTTTGCCGAGGCCAACCCCACCTACGCCAAGCTCGTGACCGAGGCCATTGGCGACGGTTGGCTCAAGGACGCCTTTGAGCTGGAGAAGCTCAAGGAGTTTAAGGACGACACCGAGTTCCTGAAGGCCGTGGGTGCCTCCAAGCGCGCCAACAAGGAGCGCCTGGCCGCCTACGTCAAGGCCGAGACCGGTCTGGTCATCGATCCCAACACCGTCTTCGATGTTCAGGTTAAGCGCTTCCACGCTTACAAGCGCCAGCTCATGAACATCATGAAGGTGATGGACATCTACAACCGTCGCATCGCCGATCCCAACTTCCACGTGACGCCGACGACCTTCATCTTTAGCGGCAAGGCTGCCTCGAGCTACACCTTCGCCAAAGAGACCATCCGACTCATTAACTCCGTGGCCGACGTCATCAACAACGACCCGCGCGTCAACGAGGTCATGAAGGTCTGCTTTATCCCCAACTTCCGCGTGAGCAACGCCCAGCTCATCTACCCCGCCGCCGAAATTTCGGAACAGATCTCCACGGCCGGCAAGGAGGCCTCGGGCACGTCCAACATGAAGCTCATGATGAACGGCGCCATTACGCTGGGCACCCTCGACGGCGCCAACATCGAGATCGCCGACCTGGCCGGCCGCGAGAACGAGGCCATCTTTGGCCTGACCGCCCCCGAGGTTGAGCAGCTCTGGGCATCCAACAGCTACTTTGCGTGGGATACGCTCAACAACGATCGCGAACGTCTGGGCCGCGTGATGGACGAGCTCAAGGACAACACCTTTGCGGGTCTTTCGGGCAACTTCGAGAGCATCTACAACGAGCTCATGAACAACAACGATCCCGACCTGGTCATGGCAGACTTCCGCAGCTACGTGGATGCATGGGAGAAGCTCACGAACAGCTACGGCGACCAGGAGACCTGGAACCGCAAGGCGCTGCTCAACACCGCCTCCTCCGGCTGGTTCTCGAGCGACCGCACCATTCGCGAGTACCGCGACGAGATCTGGCACGCGTAAAGGCGCGCGAGCTCCCTTATGCCAGCACGGCATTACTCGACGGGCGCGACGTTGCGCTGCGCCCGTCGCTAATGGGTTTAAGAACATCGATGACAGAAGGAGAAATCGATGAGTAAGAAAGAATGCATCGCGATGCTCCTCGCAGGAGGACAGGGCAGCCGATTGGGGGCACTCACCCAAAAGATCGCTAAGCCGGCGGTTAGCTTTGGTGGCAAGTTCCGCATTATCGACTTTTCGCTGTCCAACTGCTCCAACTCGGGCATCGACACGGTGGGCGTTCTGACGCAGTACCGTCCCTACCTGCTGCATGCCTATGTGGGCTCCGGCGAGGCATGGGATCTGGACAGCCGCGACGGCGGCGTATCGATTCTGCCGCCGTACGAGACGCAGACCGGCGGCGCCTGGTATGCGGGCACGGCCGACGCCATTACGCAGAACCTCGACTACATCAAGGCCAACGACCCCAAGTACGTCCTGATTCTTTCGGGCGATCACCTGTATCGCATGGACTACCGTAAGATGCTCAAGACGCACATTGAGAACAACGCCGACCTCACGGTGAGCGTTATGCCCGTGCCGTGGGAGGAGGCCAGCCGCTTTGGCATCCTGACCACCGACCCCGAGGACGGCCGCATCACTAAGTTCACCGAGAAGCCCGAGAAGCCCGATTCGAACCTTGCGTCCATGGGCATCTACATCTTCTCGGCCGACGTGCTGATTGAGGCGCTCGAGGCGGACGCCCTGGACCAGCGCTCGAGCCACGACTTTGGCAAGGACATCATCCCCAAGTTGCTCGGCGAGGGCAAGCGCCTGTACAGCTACGAGTTCCATGGCTTTTGGAAGGACGTCGGCACCATCGCCAGCTTCCACGAGACCTCGATGGACCTGCTGGGCAACAACCCCGAGTTCGATCTGTTTGACAAGAACTTCCCCATCATGTCCAACATCACCACGCGTCCGCCGCACTACATTGGCCCGGACGGCCGCCTGGACGACTGCCTGGTCTCCAACGGCTGCAAGATCTACGGCACCGCTCGCCACTCGATTCTTTCGACCGACGTCATCATCGAGGAGCGCGCCGTGGTCGAGGACTCCGTGCTGCTGCCGGGTGCGCACGTTAAGAGCGGCGCGCACATCTGCCGCGCTATTTTGGGCGAGAACTCCACGGTCGAAGAGGGCGTGAAGCTCGGCTCTGTCGATATCACCAAGGATACGGCCGTCGTTGGAAATGACGTCGTTATCGGGAAGGGGGAATGATCCGATGATCAATCGCAAGGCCATCGGTTATATCACCGCTAACTACTCTTCGTCCTACGGCAGCGTGCTGCTCAAGGACCGCCCCATCGCGTCCGTTCCGTTTTTGGGCCGCTACCGCCTGATCGACTTCCCGCTGTCCAACATGATGAATGCCGGCATTAAGACCGTCGGCGTCGTCATGCCGGGCAACTACCGCTCGCTGATCGACCATGTGGGCTCGGGCAAGGACTGGGGCCTGGACCGCAAGAAGGGCGGCCTGTTCATGGTGCCCGGCAACGCGTATGGCACCACCAAGGGCGGCATGCGCTTCCTGCTGCGCGACATCATCTCCAACAAGACGCTGTTCCAGCGCTCGGACAAGCCCTATGTTGTGATGATGGGCACCAACATCATCTTTAACATGGACCTCAACACCATCATCGACGCGCACGAGAACTCCGGTGCACAGATGACCGTGGTGTACTGCAAGGCCACGCGCAACGTCGATGACGAGACCAAGCTCGACATTAACGAGAACGGCCGCCTGACGGGCGTGAGCGCCGGCGTCGTGTACGGCGACAATGCCTCCATGGACTGCTGCATCGTCAACCGCGAGACGCTGCTCGAGATCATCGACCACTACCAGGCCGCCGACTATCTGGACCTGCTCGAGGCACTCCAGGGCGACTTTGGCAACATCGACGTGTGCAGCTACGAGTACAAGGGCGAGGTCGTGGGCGTGTTTAGCGAGAAGTCGCTGTATCGCCGCAGCATGGACCTGCTCGACCAGGCCGTAGCCGACCAGCTCTTTGACCCCGAGCGCCCGATCCTGACCAAGGCTCACGACGTTCCGCCTTCGCGCTATGCGACCGGCAGCCACGCCTGCAACTCGATTATCTCGGCCGGCTGCATCATCAAGGGCACCGTGCGCAACTCGATCCTGTCGCGCGGCGTCGTGGTCGAGGAAGGCGCTTCGGTGACCAACTCAATCATCAACCAGAGCTGCATCATCAAGAGCGGCGCCCGCGTTGAGAATGCCATCCTGGACAAGAACAACGTGGTTCCCACCAACACCGAGCTTCGCGGCACGCCCGAGAACATCCTGGTGCTGGGCAAGGCTCCGTTAACTTCTGATACCACGATCGTACGTTAACGTTGGCACCGCAACATCGCTCGTAACATGTAGAATAGCCGCCCGGTTTGTGCCAGGCGGCTATTCTCGAATTGCAACATGGGAGACAATATGGCTGATTCCAGCAAAAAGATGCAGATCGTGTTTGCCTCGGCCGAGTGCGCGCCGTTTGTGAAGACCGGTGGCCTGGGCGACGTGGCGGGCTCGCTGCCTGCGGCGCTTGTGCGCGCCGGCGCCGAGGTCATCGTGATGGTGCCCAAGTACGCCACCATCAAGGACGAGTACAAGGCGCAGATGGAGCACTTCTCCGACTTTTACGTGAACCTGGGCTGGCGCAACGAGTACTGCGGACTCGAGAAGCTCGAGCACGACGGCGTCACCTATATGTTCATCGACAACGAGCGCTACTTTGCGCGCGACTATCCGTACGGCTTCTTTGATGACGGTGAGCGTTTTGCGTTCTTCTCCAAGGCCATCACCGAGAGCCTGCAGCACCTGCCGGCCGGTTTTGAGTGCGACATCCTGCACTGCAATGACTGGCAGACGGCACTGGCGCCCGTGTTCTTGCGCGAGTTCTACCAGGGCCTGCCGCTTTACGACCGCGTCAAGACCGTGTTCTCGATTCACAACGTGGCGTTCCAGGGCCAGTTTAGCGACACCGTGATGGAGGACATCCTGGGCGTGGCGCACATTCCGGCGGCCGCCTCGCAGCTGCGTTGCGACGCCTGCAGCATCAACTACATGCTGGGCGCGCTGCGCTATGCCGATGCCATCACCACGGTAAGCCCCACCTATGCCAACGAGATCCAGACGCCCGAGTTTGGCGAGGGCCTGGACGGTGTGTTGCGCGAGCGCTCCTATGCGCTGCAGGGCATTTTGAACGGCATTGACGTGGCGGGCTTTGACCCGGCGACCGACAAGCGCATTGCCGCAAACTACACGGTCGAGGACCGTTCCGGCAAGGCAGTGTGCAAGGCCAAGCTGCAGGAAGAGCTGGGGCTCGAGGTTCGCGACGACCGTCCGCTCATGGTGATGGTCACGCGCCTGACGCGCCAGAAGGGCATGGACCTGGTCATGTACGCGCTCGACCGCATCCTGTCCGGCGGCGTGCAGGTAGCGGTGCTGGGCACCGGCGACCGCGACTACGAGGACGGCCTGCGCTACTTCCAGGACAAGTACCCCGGCACCATGGCCGCACGCATCGAGTTCGATCCTGCGCTGTCGCAGCGCATGTATGCCGCCGCCGACATGTTCCTGATGCCTTCGAAGTTTGAGCCCTGCGGCCTGTCGCAGATCATCGCCATGCGCTACGGTACCCTGCCGATTGTTCGCGAGACCGGTGGTCTGAAGGACACGGTGATCCCGTATAACGAGTTTACCGGCGAGGGCACGGGCTTCTCGTTTAGCAACTTTAACGGCGACGAGATGGGCGACGCCGTGTTCCGCGCGGCACGCCTGTTCTGGGACAACCGCGATGCCTGGAACCAGCTGGTCACGCAGGCTATGAGCCAGGACTTTAGCTGGACGCGCTCGGCCGACAAGTATCTGGACCTGTACTTCTTTATGCACCCGGAGATTGAGAGGCCGGCGGCGGTTGTCGACGAGCCTGTGGTTGTGGCTGAGCCCGAGCCCAAGGCCGAGCCGGTTGTTGAGGCACCCGCCGCTGTTGAGGAGCCCAAGGCTGAGGAGAAGCCCGCTGCGAAGCCTGCGGCAAAGAAGACCACGACGCGCAAGACGACGGCCAAGAAGGCTACTACGACCAAGGCGACGACAACCAAGACCACCGCTACCAAGACAACGACGACACGCAAGCGCACGACCGCCGCTGCAAAGAAGGCCGCCGAGGCCGAGGCCGCTCCCGAGGTAAAGGCTGAAGCCGCCGTCGAGGCCAAGCCTGCGGCAAAGGCTCCGGCCAAGACCGCTGCCAAGAAGACGGCTGTAACCAAGACCACGACCGCCAAGAAGGCTACAGCTACGAAGGCGACGGCAACCAAGACCACCGCAAAGAAGGCTGCCCCCAAGGCGGCCGCCAAGGTCGAGGAGACGCCTGCCGAGTCCAAGGCGGAGGCAACTGTCGAGGCCAAGCCGGCCGCCAAGACCACCACGCGCAAGCACGCCACGACGACGGCCAAGAAGACCACGACCAAGGCTGCTGCTCCCAAGGCGGAGGCTAAGGTCGAGGCTAAGCCCGAGCCCGCCAAGGAGGCCCCGGTCTCCCCTGCCACTCCGGCCGAGGAAAAGGCCCCGACCAAGAAGACCTCCGTCCGCAAGGCAACGGCCACCCGCAAGCGCCGCTAGCCCGCAGACGATCTAAAACCTAATCAAAACCCTAAACAAGGGGCGCTCCAACCGGGCGCCCCTTCTCTGTAGATAGTCGGTAAAACGATTTTCTAGGACAACCGTTCGCCGATGGTAAACGGATGTTGTTTATACACCCTGTGTACAACAGATATACTTACAATTTGTGCGTAAAGCCCATGGCCCGCAGGCCGTGATTCTATTGAACTGGACCGTACTATGAGATTGATACACAACAGCCGCCTACCGCAGTTTCGCACTCCGTTTGGCGCTGTGACCACAGGAACTACCGTTGCACTCTCGGTGATTTTGGAGGATGCCGATCCCAACCAGGCAACACTCACCCTACGTACCTGGGTCGATGAAGTCGGCGAGACCCTGATTCCGATGGAGCACGAAGGCGATGGCATTTTTACCGGCGAGCTCAAATGCGCTGAACCGTGTCTTATCTGGTACAGCTTTATCTGCAATATCGAGGGCCAGCCCGAGGTTCGCTTGGGCGCACCGCAGGGCCGCACCGGCGGCGAGGGCGTAACCTACGACTACGCCGAGGTGCCGTCCTTCCAGATTACCGTCTACAAGCACCGCGAGAACCGCCCCACTTGGTACGAGCGCGGCATGGTCTACCAAATCTTCCCCGACCGATACGCCCGTGACGAGCATTGGCGCGAGCGCACAATGGCCGAACTCGAAAAACCGCGCAAGGGCATTCAGCGCCGGATGGTCGAGGACTGGAACGAGCCGCCCGTGTACGAGCGCGCCGAGGACGGCTCCATCAAGACCTGGGACTTCTACGGCGGCTCGCTCAAGGGCATCCAGGAAGACCTGCCCCGCATCGCCGAGCTAGGCTTTACAGCCATCTACCTCAACCCCATTTTCGAAGCCGCAAGCAACCACCGCTACGACACGGCCGACTACACCAAGATCGACCCGATCCTGGGCACCGAGCAGGACTTTACCGAGCTGTGCCAGGCAGCCGAGAAGCTGGGCATCTCCATCATCCTGGACGGCGTCTTCAACCACACGGGCGACGACTCGATTTATTTCAACCGCTACGGCAACTACCCGGGCGTGGGTGCCTGGCAGAGCGAGGATTCACCGTGGCGTGATGCGTTTACCTTCCACGAGGACGGCTCGTACGACTGCTGGTGGGGCGTGGGCAATATGCCGGCCATCAACGAGAAGTCCGAGCTGGTGCGCGAGAGGCTCCTGGGCAAGAACGGCGTGATTCGCAAATGGCTGCGCGCCGGTGCCCAAGGTTGGCGCCTGGACGTCGCTGACGAGCTTTCCGACGGCTTCCTGGCCCAGATCAAGAAGGCCGTACTTGCCGAAAAGCCCGATGCACTGTTGCTCGGCGAAGTCTGGGAAGACGCCTCCAACAAGATTAGCTACGGCCATCTGCGCCGCTACCTGCAGGGTTCCGAGCTGGACTCTGCTATGGATTATCCCTTCCGTGACATGGTCATCGGTTTTTTGATGGGCTACAAGAATGCCTACCAGGCAGCCGAGGATATCGAGACCCTGCGCGAGAACTACCCGAGCGAGGCATTGTCCTGCGCACTTAATCTGCTTTCGAGTCACGACCGTCCGCGCATCATCTCGGTGCTCGGCGGCGGCCCCGACGAGTCGCAACTGCCCGAGTGCGAACGCAGCAAATGGCGCTTGGACGAGAACGCGATGGGACTGGCCAAGAGCCGCTTTTGGCTCGCCACGCTCATGCAGATGACCTTCCCCGGTGTGCCTTCGATCTACTACGGCGACGAGTACGGCCTGGAGGGCCTTACCGATCCGGGCAACCGCCGCACCCTACCGACCAAGGACCAACTGCACGACTTCGACACGCTGGCTATTGTCAAGAACGCCTCCGCCGTACGCCGCGCATTGCCGTTTATGATTGACGGCGAGATCAAGGCCTTCGCGCTCAACGACGAGGTACTGGCATACAACCGCACGGGCAAGAATGGCGAGTCCGCGACGGTTATCATCAACCGCAGCCTGCGCAATTCGCACCGCGTGACGATTCCGGCGCTCGGCGAATGTGCGAGTGACGTGATCAGCGGTCACGAGTGCGAGATCCACAACGGTACGGTCACGCTCGATCTGTATCCGCTGGGCTCGTCGATCATCTATCACCATGCCGAGCAGCGCCTGCAGGAACCGCTCGATCACGGCGCGGGCGTCGTGTGCCACATCACCTCGGTGCCAACCGACGACGGCAAGCCCGGTACGATTGGTGCGCCCACGCGTCGCTTTATCGACCATCTGGCCGCTATGGGCATGCGCTACTGGCAGGTCCTGCCCGTCAACCCGACGGACTTCTTCCGCTCCCCTTACGCTGGGCCTTCGGCCTTTGCGGGCAATATTGATCTGCTGCCCGAAAGCCAGGAGGAGCTGGCGGCCGACTTTGAGATTTGGAAGGCCCGCGGCGGCGAGGATGCAGACCCGCTCTACACAGCGTTTAAGCATCGCAACGCCGATTGGCTCGAGAAGTACTGCGTCTACATGGCCGTCAAAAAGTACTTTGAAGGCGAATCGCGTCACGATTGGCCGGCCGATGTCGCGCGCTACAACGAGCATCTGATTGACGACAAGCGCTTCCACGACGAGGCAGAGCTGCAGGCGTACATGCAGTACCGCTTTGACCTGGCCTGGTGCGAGCTCATGAACTATGCGCACAAGAAGGGCATCGAGGTCATCGGCGACATTCCTATGTACGTTTCGGACGATTCGGCCGATGCGTGGAGCGAGCCCGAGAACTTCTGGCTGTCCGATTCCGGCAAGGCGATTGAGATTTCTGGCGCGCCGCCCGACAATTTTGCGCCCGAGGGCCAGGTGTGGGGCAACCCCACCTTCCGCTGGGATCACATGAAGGAGAACGGCTACCGCTGGTGGATGGACCGTCTGCGTCGCGCGTTCTCGCTCTACGACCGCGTGCGCCTGGATCACTTCTTGGGCTTCCACAGCTACTTTAGCATCCCCGCCGGCAAGGCCTGTGCCGACGGCCGCTGGCTTGCGGGACCGGGCAAGGACCTGTTCCAGACCGCCTACGACGAGCTGGGTCCACTCAACTTTATCGCCGAGGACCTGGGCTACCTGACGCCTGGCGTTCGCGCCATGGCTTCGACCTGCGGCTTCCCCGGTATGGACGTGCTTGAGTTTAGCGATTACGACGTCCGCTGCGGCGTGCATCCCACGCCGGGCAAGATACTGTACACCTCGACGCACGACACGTCGACGCTCGCCGGTTGGTGCACGCGCTCCTTTGCGGGCGGCGACGAGCCAAGCGGTGTTGAGGTGGCGGCCAAACTTATGGGCGACGCGCTGGCAAGCGACGCTCCCCTAGTGATGATGCCGCTGCAGGACATACTGGGGCTGGGCGACGATGCACGTATGAACGTGCCGGGTGTGGCCACAGGCAACTGGACATGGCAGGCGCAGGAGGCCGACATTGCCGCGGCCGAGGAGAAAACTGCGAAGCTCCTGCGCAGCACGCATAGATTCTGGGGCGAAGCGTGATAAAACCCCCGATATAGGGTACAGTTACAGCTGTTTGAATTTTTGCGGGCAGAGCGATCTGCCCGCTTTGTGCTGAAAAGGAAGTATTATGGCGCGCTACGATTACAAGTGCACGAGCTGCGGCAACGTGTTTGAGGTTGAGCACCCCATGTCCGAGACGCCCGAGGTCGTATGTCCCAGCTGCGGTGCCCCGGCGGCTAAGACGTTCTCGGCCAGCGGCATTAAGTTCGACGGCAGCGGTTTCTACAACACCGACCAGCGCAGTGGCGGCTCCAGCACCAGCGCCACCAACGGCTGCTGCGCCAACTGCCCGCATAATCACTAGAAACCAATCAGCCCCGCGACCGAAACCAATCGCGGGGCTGCCTCTTTCTGTTGCAGGTAGCTCTATGAGTTGCGGTGAAATAAGGACTGTTTGGCGGGCTTAAGCCGCTATTCAATCCCTATTTCACCGCAACTTAGTCGTTACTTGTGGACCAGGCGGGCGCAGAAGTGGCCGTCGTAGGAATCGGCATTTACCGGCACGCTTTGGAAGAGGCCTCGATCGTTCTGACGAACGGATACGAGCTTCTTGGCCTGATCGAACTCGGGGAGTTGCAGAATCTGCGCCTCGGAAAGCGGTGCCACGCTAAAGCTGGCACCCTCGGGAGAGTTCAGGAAAGCGTCCACCACCTGCGTGTTCTCCTCGTCGAAAACCGAGCACGTCGCATAGATGAGCTCGCCGCCGGCAGCCACGCGCGCAACAGCCTCTTTGAGCATCGTAAGCTGCAGTTTGGGCAGCTCAACCGTCACATCTTTTTCGGTCAGGCGCCACGGGATCTCGGGATGACGGCGCATGGTACCGGTGCCAGAGCACGGCGCATCGATAAAGACCGTGTCGAACTTAACCGGCTCGCCAAGCATGGCATCAAACGATGTGAGCACCTCATCAAGCTCGCAAGCATCACCCGAAACCGTACGAACGCCCTGAATACCGGCCTTATGCAGACGAGCGAGATTCAGATCGCACTTGCGATCATGCAGATCGAGCGCCGTATGCTGACGCTCATAGCCCGTACGCTTGGCCTGGCAAATCATCACATAGGTCTTGGTGCCACGACCGGCACCAATCTCAAGGCAGCTACCAGGGCGCGTGGCAGCTGTGGCGATAAGTTGCGCGTTGAGATCAGATGCCACCGCGGCAGCACGCTCAAACACGCCCGACGCAACCGTGGCCTGCGCATCGACCGGAGCATGGCAGCCAGGGAACACAGGCGCCACAAGCTGCGATAGGTACAGATCAGGTTTGGTTGCAAAGGCGTTCTCGTGCAAAGCGAGCGGCGCGGGGGCCAGATTGCCGGCAAAGTTAAGCGCACCCTCTGGCGTGTCAAACGACGCCATAATGCGAGCGCACAGCCAGCGAGGAAGACCCATCAAACGAGACAGACGAACCAGGCGGCGCTCGGACTCATCCACGTCGGATGCCGTGGCAAAGTCCTCAACGTTGTCAGCAACCTTGTGCAGCACCGCGTTTGCCAGGCCCGCAGCAGACTTAGCACCGCTGCGCACCAACTCAACACCCTGGCTCACGGCAACGCGGCCCGGCGTATGCAGGTAGAGCATCTCGAAGGCCGAGATGCGAAGCGCCATGCGAACGCGCGGCGCGACCTTTTTGGGCTTATCCAAAAACTGATCGAGCAACTCATCCAAAATACCCTGCGTCGCGGCAACACCGAGCGCCAAGCGAGCGGCAAACGCAGAATCGCGCTGGTCAATGGCCTTGGCGGAAGCACGGGAAGACAACACGTCGCGTGCGTACATGCCGCGGCGATCGGCCTCCATCAACACATCGAGCGCAAGTTTGCGCGCGGGAGACAGCTTGCTCATGACAAAACACCCCACGAAAGATCGGCACCCTGCAGGCCGGCGGCCCAGGCAGAAGCAGACATGGCACGCTTGCCATCAGGCTTAACCTCGAGCAGTTCAACCGAGGCATCAGAAAGGCCCAGATAAACACGTTTGGCCTGAACGAGAACCTGACCCTCGCCGAGCGACACATCAGCCGGCGCAGCATCGAGCACACGAACAGTCTTGCCGGCAATCACGCAACGAGCAGGCGCGGTATCGGACGAGGCCAGCACATGACGCACGCAATCAAGCGCCGCCATGTGCGGATCCAGACGCATCTCCTGCTTAGAAATCTTGGCAGCATGGGTAACGAGCGCCTCATCCTGTTCAGTCCACACGGCGGTGCCATCGGCAAGAGAAGGAAGCGTATCGGCAAGCAGTTTACCGCCAAGCTCACCAAGCTCCATGGTCAGCGCCTCAGCATGCTTACCGGCAACCGACGTGGAAGCCTGAGCACAATAAGCCCCAGTATCCACGCCGTGCCCGATGCGCATGATAGAAACGCCAGCAACCTCATCACCAGCGAGAATCGCACGCTGAATAGGAGCAGCCCCACGCCAACGAGGCAGCAAGGACGCATGAACATTCACAATACCAAGCGGCGCCATATGCAGCACCTCATCAGGCAAAATGCAGCCGTACGCAGCAACGCAGAAGATATCAGCCTGCGCAGCCTGGAGCGCCTCAACAACCTCGGGCGTCATACGATTAGCCTCAACGACTGGCAACCCCAGCTCAAGCGCCTTAGCCTTAACAGGAGACGGCTCCAACTTTTTACCACGCCCACGAACAGCATCGGGACGAGTAACAACAAGTGCAATCTCGTTCCCAGCCTCAACAAGCGAAGTAAGCGAAGGCACAGCAAAATCAGGCGTACCCATAAACACAATACGCATAAAAGTTAGTCTCCTCTCAATAACGAGCCGAGACGGCTACAAAACAAAAGCGTTCCGGGTCGCAAACGCACCCAGTCGCAAGAACAGTTCAACAAGAACAAATATACCCAAAACCAAAGAAAGAGCCGCAATAAAAGCAGCTCTTCCAACAAAGCAATTATCAGCGAAGACGCCCCTCCCTGGCCCACGGCACCCGGGCGAGACAAGCAGCGTTAACGTAGTCCCCGGGGCACCCGCCTATATCGTCCCGCGCGCAGTTTCGCAGCGCAGCGAGAATGTTTGAGCACGGGATGATATAGGCGGGT
>OFRZ01000720.1_pt1 | contig 27487 bp, 23 predicted proteins | sample 1543181 | NCBI WGS metagenome assembly OFRZ01 (sample SAMN04209245, study PRJEB22552) | human gut metagenome | biome: gut; material: feces | host: Homo sapiens | place: USA: Oklahoma | reverse complement strand
CGGGATTGGTCAATCTCGGCCGACTATATTTGGCTAAATTATTCCGACGCTAACAATGCAACGACAGTTGCTATGGCCACCATCGAACTAATCCAAATGGATACTATATCTAATTCACTCATTAATTGTCCAAACTAAAAGCGCCGCCACATGTCGTATAAGAAGAGGCTGCGGCGCATATGCCGATAAAACAAAAAATAACGCGGGTCCCCGACGCTTGAATCTCGCCGGAGACCCCCATAAAATGTTTGATGTTGGCCCGCTATGTCAACATCGCGCTAGGCTTTAGTTGCCGCTAAAGCCTAGCGAATCTTTACTTTTACGGCCTTCGCGGTCGTTCCGATCTTCCCGACCGAACCCGTTGCGCCAATTCGGCACTTCGGAATCTTTACGCGAATCGTCTTCAAAGCCATATATATCACCTCCCAACTGTTACAAAATGCTTTGCTCGCAAACTAGCGATGCTTGGCAATCTGATGCTTGACCAGCGTCTTCGCAGCCGCAGTCTTCGCGGCTTTACTCGTCGAGGAGCTCGCGAGCGTCTTGGCAGCAGCGCCAACCTTACCTCCATGGTGGGTAGTCATAATCTCACCTCCAATCTAGAACAGTTTGAATCTAGACAACTCAATCCTAGCATACTTCATTGCATCCATGTTCAATCAATTCTTGCTTTGTCTCAGTCTGTCTCATACAATATAACTAAGGAGAGGAGCACACATGAAGAGATCGGACATCATCGACTTAATCCGAGCGCATTCGGAACACGACGACATCGCCTTCAACAACGCAGCCACTATTATTGCGAAAGATTTTGAATCGTCCGGGCAACCCGAGCTTGCAAGCTACATCATGGCCCTCATTGCTAGGACACGTACGTTTGTGCCACAAGAAGTCACAGAGCAGGAATATGACTTCTTAGAAAAGGTAATCAGCAACAACACCTCGCTGCCCCTTCCCCAGGCCATCGCTAACGATATCCAAGGGCTGCTCAATGCTCTATCTAAAGATGTGGACATCAACACTGTCCTCTTTTACGGCGCATCGGGAACCGGCAAAACCGAAGCTACAAAACAGATAGCCAGAATACTTGGCTACCAGTTATATGCCGTTGATTTCAATCAAATCATCGATAGCAAACTCGGAGAGACGGCCAAGAATATCGCGAAGGTCTTCCAAGAAATCCACGATATCGGCGACGGCGCCATTGTCCTGTTCGATGAAATCGATGCTATAGCCTTAGATAGAATTAACCAAAACGACGTCCGTGAGATGGGGCGAGCCACAAGTGCACTCCTAAAAGAGTTCGACAAGCTGAACACGCGATCCGCCATAATCGCAACAACGAACCTTTACGACAAACTAGACCCGGCACTCGCCAGGCGCTTCGATGTACAAATTGACTTTAATAGATACACCCATGACGATCTCGTTGATATCGGCGAATCAATCGCAAAGAATCTGACCAAAAACAATCAGGCAATCAAAAACGACTCTCGGACCCTAAAAAAGGTGCTGCAGAGTTGCCCGGATCTGCCCTGGCCCGGCACACTCAAAAACCTCATCAAGACCTCCGTCGCGTTTAGTGATCCTCTTAATCCAAACGACTATCTCCGCAAGCTATATCAGCGTCTACATGGATATGAGCCTGATTCACTCGAGCTGCTTAAAACTCAAGGTTTCACTTTAAGAGAAATGGAAGTTTTGACAGGCATTTCACGAAGCACCATTGCGCGAACCCTAAAGGAGTAGCTCATGAACAGCTTAATCAGGCTCACTGGCGATTTTCAAACCGCAAGAGGCTCGCGACCGGGTCCCGCAACGCTCCCCGCTAAAGGCACGGTCACTGCAGAGAGGATTTCGCACATTCGCAAGAGCCTCGAAACCGTTCTGAGCAAATGGCCCAAAGATGCCATAATCGAAGACATCTTGGTATCCGTTGAATACCGTCAGATTGTCGCCAAGAGCAATCGAATAAAAGAGATGCTGAACGGCGGAAAAGACAGTGAACCAGAATTGTCTATCCGCGGCGCCCGTTATCTCGATTTTAACGGGAACCACCCAAGGCACCTGATGACTCATTACGTTCCCGAGGCAACCATCCGGTCAACTATTAGCAAGCTGCGTGAGTGCGAGCGAATCGTAGTCGATTATTTTGATGGACTGATGAACGCAGATAAGATGGTCGATCTGGTTAAAAATGATAAGCTCAAACAAAAATGGAATCCGGCCGTTTCACACACGCTCACCCGATCGGGCTTTGCGCAACTCATACGCGATTCCTATTACGTCAATGAATTTAGAATAGACAAGCCGCCAGCGGCTACCGACGAAAACGCAATCGTTACGCTATTTGAAACGGAAAGGGACCCGCAGGACCTATTTGAGGAGCTTCACATTGACGTATCCCCTGCAAACCTCTTGGAGAACAGTGTTCTATTAACCGAAACAGAATATCGAACGCTGCTCGAGCGCGCCCCCTACCTTGTAGCCATGTCGGTTATCGATCTGTCTTCTTACGCACCTATGAGTGACGAAGGTTCAGCCTCTCCCGCCATCAGCAGCCTCCCTGAATATCCCACCGATGAGCCCATCATCGGCGTAATCGACACTCCATTTGAGGAGAAATACCCACCGTACTTCAGCAACTGGGTGGACTACAGAAGCTGCTTACCCGAAGACATACATCCCACTTCAAGCGACTATCGACATGGCACATGTGTCAGCTCATTGATCGTTGACGCTCAGGCCCAAAATCCATCGCTAGACGACCATTGTGGCCACTTTAGAGTTCGGCATTTTGGAGTTGCAACCGCAGGCAAGTTCAGTTCGTTTACGGTAATGAAGCACATTGAGCGCATTGTTGCCGAGAACCAAGACATCAAAGTTTGGAACATCTCCTTGGGGTCAATGGAGGAGGTGTCTCGAAACTCCATATCGCCCGAAGCGGCACTGCTAGACAAACTGCAACAGAAATACGACGTCCTCTTCGTTGTTGCCGGCACGAACTCGGATAACGGAAAACCCGCATACCTTGGGTCCCCAGCGGACTCCATTAATGCCCTTGTTGTCAACGCCGTTAATAGAAACAACGAGCCAGCGTCCTACACAAGGAGAGGGCCAGTCTTAAGCTTTCATCACAAACCAGACCTCGCGTATTACGGAGGAGATAAGGGCGACACCATAACCGCCTGCTGCGGAACCGGTGCTTATCCGGCCGTAGGCACCTCTTTTGCAGCTCCGTTAGTTGCAAGAAAAGCTGCCTATCTCATTTATAAAATGCACCTGAGCTGTGAACTTGCCAAGGCGTTACTAATCGATGCGGCATGTGCATGGACAACCCCTGATGACATGGATCGGCTCGGCTACGGCATCGTCCCCGTCCAAATTGAAAAGATACTCGAAACCAGCAACGACGAGATCCGATTCATGCTCAGCGGCGTGGCTACCGAACGCGAGAATTACAACTTCAACTTTCCTGTCCCCGTTTCAGGCGCAACCTACCCGTCTGTGGCGAGGGCGACTCTGTGCTATTTCCCTAAATGCAACAGAAATCAAGGCGTCGACTACACGGACACCGAGCTCGACTTGCATTTTGGACGTATCGGAAACGACGGGCGAATCAAGTCGCTGCTGCCCAACAACCAAGGCGAGGAAGACTGTACAACCGATGAAGAGAAGGCTCGAAAAAAGCTGCGCAAGTGGGACAACGTCAAGCACATAGCGGAACCGCTAACCAGTCGCAGCAAGCCCAAAAAGGTGTATGCCAATCCAATGTGGGGCATGATGATTCGCAAGTCATCAAGATATCAAAGAGGCTCCCATGATCCGCAACGTTTTGGCGTAGTGGTCACCATTCACAATCTAAAAGGTGAGAACCGAATCGATTCGTTCATGCGGCAGTGTTCCGCCATTGGCTGGATAGTCGAACGAGTCGAAATTGATAACGAGCTCAAGATTTACGAGCATAGTCAGGTTGAGGTGGAGTTTGAGTAACCACTGACTACAGCAACACTATGCATCAAGAGGGCATCGGGGGTTGTCGCCCCAGTGCCCTCTTACGAGCCTCCTTGCCATTGGTAACGTGCGGCGTCCTAAGAGGACGGCAATGGTAAAAGCAGGTAACATCTGATTTGCAACGTCGAACAGCATAGCTAAGGACTATTAGATGGTTGATTTTAAAAAGATGGCAGCATCGCAGAACCCTACGCTGCGAATCAAGCCTGATGAGATTTTCGACAGGTTGCCGAAACCCCAATCCTTTGATGATTTACATAGCAGCCAGGCCGAGGTACTTGATGCATGGTTTAGTAACAGAAATAAGAAAGACACTGTTATCAAGCTAAACACGGGAGGTGGCAAAACCCTTATAGGACTACTGATTGCCCTCTCCAGTGCACGAGAGCTAAAACGTGGGGCATTGTATCTTGTTGACAACAAACAGCTTGTTCATCAAGTGTGCGAACAAGCGAGGACACTTGGAATACCTGCTTCCGAATATAATGGAAGAAAATCTCTTACTGCAGATTTCAAAAATGGCTCAACGATTCTCGTTGCCCATTATCAAGCCCTCTTTAACGGCAAGTCTTCCTTTGGCTTGGAGGGAGAACCCGAAACGGAGGAAGTTTCAGTAATCGTCATAGATGATGCGCACTCATCTTTTGACTCGGTTCGAAGCGCATTCACGGTGGAGATAAATGCATCGGATTCGCCTAGCTTATATCAAGAAGTTACGACGCTCTTTCGTTCAAGCTTTGATGATATCGATAGGGTGTCAACTTTCGACGATTTCGTTTCTGGGACTCGCACGGCTGGCGAAGAGGTGCTAGAAGTCCCATTCTGGGCGTGGGATAAGCATCGACAGAAGGTCGCCCGAATCATTTCTGATTTCGCAGCGTCAAATGAAGAAGACACGCCTACGGGAAACTCTATAAACTTCGGCTGGGACCTCATCAAAGACGATCTCAAGTACTGTCTTGCAACGCTGAGTCGCGTCAGATTCTCAATTACCCCAATTCTTCCCCTTGTAGAGAAGTTTCCGACATTCGAAGAATCGCCTAGAAGGGTGTACATGTCTGCGACATTCGCTGATGAGAGTGCGATCGTGAGATCTTTCGGGTGCAAGAAAGATGAGATTAATATTATTTCTCCCAAAACCCTTGCCGGAGTAGGGCGCAGGATGATTCTAGAAGTTGGGACAAAGGAGCAGCTACGAGTCGCGCTCGTCGAAAAAATGATCGCTCTCGCTAAAGACAAAAAAGGTGTTGTAGTCCTCGAGCCGAGTTTTGCAGGCGCGAAGCAATGGGAGCAATTGGGGATCGTAAGTGTAAAAGGAAGCGATGTTGCTCAAGCGGTAAGCGATCTAAGGGAAAACAAGCTTGACGTGCCAATTGTATTTGCAAATCGATATAACGGCATCGATCTGCCGGGCGATGCATGCCGCCTACTTGTCGTTTCGGGCATCCCCAAAGGGATGTCTGATCATCATAAACTGATGTCGAAAATCCTAGCTCATAGCAAAGTTTATGCCCGCTCAATTGCTCAAAACATTGAACAGGCAATAGGTAGAGGCACGAGGGGCTCAGGTGACTACTGCGTCGTCGCATTAACAGGATCCGATCTATGCGAGTGGATTAAAGACAACCGCCATGCTGTATTTTTGACCCCAACAACAAGGGCCCAAATCGAATGCGGTCAAGGCATCATGAATGAAATATGTTCAGTAAATGACTTCAAGGAGGTCGTCGACCAGGGGGTCAATGACGACCCCAATTTTGCATCCTATTTGTCCGCCTATGTAGCAGACAAGGTCAACGATTTTGATTCTATTGATGACAGCATGCTCGAAAATTTTGCTCTATGTGAAAGAAAAGCGCTAAACGAATGGCGCAAAGGTATGAGTGGACGAGCTGTCGAACTCCTAAAACAATTTGCAAATGGTGAAAATATAGACAATTCAGTAAAGGGGCTTGTTCTCCGCCTGGCAGCTCAAATCGCCTATTCGGATGACGATGTAGAGACTTCCAGAAAGCTACAAACTCGCGCAAACGGGCTCAACCGTTCACTAGCTAAGCCCATATTCTCCAGCTCAGACTCTGACGCTAGCTTGCAAGCAAAATAGATTGCTGAATTTATTTCGTACCAAACCCGAAAGAGTAGCGATGTGTCGACGAAATTCGACACAGACCTGAAATCCTTATCGGAGCAATGCCATTCAAAAGAATTCGAATCAAAACTTGAGTTGCTGGGGAAATACCTCGATGCCAGCTCGAAACGTTACGACAATAACGGTGACGGGCCCGATGTTGTCTGGGTTTTTGAAGAAGCGCATATTGCTTTTGCCTTTGAAGCAAAAAACGAAAAACTTCCGGATAATCCGCTCACGAAACAAGAGCATGGACAGCTTCAGGTCGCAAAAGAGTGGTTACGGGCTCGATATCCAAAAATGGAATGCTTTGCAATATCTGTTCATCCAAATAATTTGGCATACAAGAATGCAAGTGCAGAATCAGCATTAGTGCTTACACTTAATAAGCTTAACGAGCTTGTAAAATCAATCGGTCAATTGATTGCGATTCTAAGCTGCGGAACGCTTAATGAGAGAAGTCGATTGGCGCAATGTGAGACGCTAATCAACCAGCACAACCTTCGCCCCGAGCAGATTCTAGGTACCAGAGTTGAAACATTCATAGCTAAGGAACAAGGGTAGACTCGTGGTGGATTCCTCGCCAAAATCGAGCACGTTAAAGCGCCCGAGGCATTTTTCAATCTTGGTCACTACAACATCTGACCTTAGTTTTCAGAAGAGACAGTTGCTGAATGACGGATGCCCGGAAGTTTTATCGGCATCATCCATGCCAACATCCCGGAGTTCATGAAGAAGGCAGAAGGGAGGGATAGAGGGGGAGCTTCTAAGGGTGAGTATTTGCTCCTCTGAGCACCAGTGATTATTGCGAATCAGCGCCGCTTATATTGCCGACCGGCACCGCCCCCGGTAAGTCGGCCTACGAGGCAGTCCTTCCTCCTAGCTTTTCCCTCATGTTGAAGTCGCCCTTGCGACCCATACGGTATTGTGGACTATCCTGTCCATGATGGCGTCGGCGCGCACGTCAGCGCCGAGCCTGGCGAGCCAGTCCTTCTTGCGGTATTGCGTGCAGAAGATCGTGGAGCCGATGCCGTACCGTACCTCCATAGCTCCGGTATCATGCTGTAGAACCCCGCATCGGGCTCATCCAGCAGTCACTCGTCCAGCACCAGCACGGTCAAGGCGCCCAGCTTCTGCACGAGCTTTAGCTCGGCGCCCGCCCCCTCGATTCCGAGCACCCTGGCGCCCGCGACGACGTCGCCGACGCTGTGTCTGGACATCCCCTGGAGCCTCGCGATCTCGTTTTGGGACATCCCCGCTTCGCGAAGCCGAGGGACCAGCTTCACCCTTATCTTTATCACCATGTATCACCTCCTTCTTCTCGGTCGCCGACTAACCGTATTAGTCGCCGGCGCCGTCTCCTATGGCGCCAGCCCACCAGTCCACCACCCCTTCCCCAACATTCCCCAGATAGTTCGCTGATGTTGACTGTGGTTCCCGTAAAATAATCCCCAACAAAATATGTGCGGAGTGCTGGCCTGGAGCTGCCTTCGGACCCTATTGGCTGCTCACCGAGAGGCTCCGCTATGAAACGACCCCTTTACTACCTGCTCTGCGCGATCGCGTGCTCGTCCATGGCCAGCGCGACGATGCCCATGGCAGCCATCGTAGAAGCTATGCAGCCTCCGGCAACAGCCGAGCAGCAGGCGCAAGCCGACGCCACGAGTAGCGACACGGGCAAGGCAGAAGACGGCACCAACACAAATGCGATAGCAGACACCGCAGGGGACAGCAGTGCAACATCCACCGGCACCAGCGCAGTCAACACGGAAAGCGCCGACGGCACCACCGCCGCAGCCGGCACGGCCACCACCACCTCCGCCCCATCCCTGCGAGCCCAAACCAGCCCCTCACCCGCCGCAATCTCCGCCACGCCACAAACCACCTACGCCCACTCCGCCACGACAACCCAAAACGGCGTCACCTTCACCGTCTCGTGGAACGACGCCCCCGCGGGCACCGCGACGACCTTCCACGTAACCCAGACCAACGGCTCGTCCCAGGCCAAGGCGCGCATGGACGTGCCCACCTATTGGGACGGCGGCAGCCAGGAAAGCGTCTGCGACCCGTCGCGCCCGGCATGGGCCAGCTACCACAGCCTGGGCATCGCGGGCCACGACTTTACCTTTGACTTCACGGCATCGGGCACGTACCGCATCTACTTCTACTTTATGGACAACGACAGAAACGACCCCCAAAACGACAAGGGGATCTACTACCTGCGCGCCACGACGGAGGTGACCGTAAACGACGCCGCCCGCCCAAGCGTCACGCAGATCGTCAACGACGCCGTGGACCAGTGCAGGCAAGAGACAGACGGCTCGGAATACGACATGGCGCTGTGGCTCCACGACTGGACGCTCGATCAGCTGGAGTACGACCACAGCCTCAACTGGTGCTCGGCCGAAAGCGGACTCACGCGCCACCAGGGCACCTGCGAGAGCTACCAGCGCATCTACTCCAAGCTCCTTGACACCGCGGGCATCGCTAACGGCCGCATCACCGGCAACGGCCACACCTGGAACGCCGTAAAGATCGACGGCAAATGGTGTCAGATGGACCTAACCTGGGACGACACCAGCGACAACTGGTACGGAGACCTGGACCAGCGCCATCTGTACTTTGGCCCGACCGACGAGCTCATGGCAATCGCCCACTCCGACCACACGGCAAACTACCAGAAGGACGGCTACGCCTACCGCTCGACCGGGTAGTGTCGCGATAGTTGGTGTAATGGACACTTTGCCCCCTGCATCCAGGATCCGGAATCTATCGATATCCTAGGCCGTCTCCACGCCGTCAGCAAGCTCCAGGCTGGATTCGACCATCTTCCTGTCGGTCTTTCCCAGCTCGGCCCAGTCATGACAGCCCAAGGCGCCCCTCCGGAGCTCCGCGTCGTGCATCTCGGCCATCTTCCTCTCCGAAAAGTAGCGTGAGCCGGCCCATGTCTCGGCCTGGTCGCACATGACGGCTCCCACGAGCCTGAGCAGCGAACTCTCCGACGGGAAAACCTGCACCACGCGCGAGTCGCGTTTGGTTTCCCTTTTGGCGCGCTCCCGCAAGTTGTTGGTGCGCAGGCGCTTCCAGTGCGACGGTGGGAAGTCCAGGTGCGCTAGCGCGTCAGGCTCCGCCTCCTCGAGCGCCCTTGCCGCCCCCAGGCAGCACCCCACCAGCATCTCGCACGCCGCGTGGTACATGGCCACGGCGGTGGCGGCGTACCTGGCGCGGAAGACCGAAGAGAAGATGCTGGCCCACGCGGCGCCTCAGCTGCCAGGAGCCGGCCTCGCGCATGCAGTCGCGCATCGCTGCTAGGCCGCCCCCCCTGGAAGACCTCGCCTATGGCCCTGACCAGGCCCCGGGGACATCGGATACGGACGAACTCGTTGCCGGAGGTGCCACGGTCGCGCGGCGCCTGCAGGAAGCCGAGCCACGAGTCATGCGACTCCGTGTCCACCACCGATACGCCGAGCACCTGCCTCCAGCCGGACTCGTCGCAGCCTATCGCCGTGACAGCCGCGGTCGAAGCCGCGCGGCCCCCGCAGCGGCACTTGAAGTAGGTCACGTCGAGCCAGATTAAGGGTATCGAGCGCACCTCGAACGTCCCTCCGCCAGGTCGGCTATCTCGGCGTCGAGGCTAACGGCGATTGTACCCACACGGCCCCTGCCGAGCCTCCCGATGCCCATCTTCTCGGCTACCCTCTGCACCTTCCTAGTGCTGGTGCCGGTAGCGCACATCTCGGCCACCGCCGCGACGAGCGCGCGGTCGACGCGCCGGTGGTGCTCGAGGACGTCCTCGGGGAAGAAGCCGCCCGTCCAGAGTTGAGGGACACCCAGGTTGAGCATACCCACGCATGTCACGAGGCGGCCTCTGTTGCCGTTCCTATTGTTGGCCCCATCGCCGCAGAGCTGGTCAACCTCGGCGTCCATGATGGCGGTAACCACCTGCACGGCAAGCGGCATGAACAGAGATTGGATGTCCACCACCCCGTCCGCCAACTTCAGCATCGCAACGGACGCGGCATCGCGTCTGACAGCATCACCATAGCGGTCACCGCTCTTTCCCAGAATCCGTATTATGGTATTCCGGATTCAAGAAAAGGGGCAGTTTTCCCCTTTTCGACGGCAGGCCGTCGGCGGATTTACATCAACATATCCGGTGCGATCGAAATCATAAGTCACATTAAAGCAGTGATTAACACTTATTTCTTCAATGCGCAGGACCACTGCATGAGACCAGCTCTAATCAACGCAAAATAATGGGAAGAGAATTTACGCGCAAGGTATATAGGCCATTTCCAATTATTATATGCAAGCTGAGCGGCCCCATTACCAACCACAAGCGCCCAGACGCCCATGCCAGTAAAGGAAATTAAGACATACGACAATACAAAACCTGCAATAGCCGAAACTATATAAGCCGGGAGATAGGGGATTTCATTCGTACTGATAATGTAATTACAACACAATGAATGATGGTTCCAAACCGCAAGATAAACAACCAAGGCGAAATAAAGAAGCCCGTCGGGGGAAAAACCTTTCTTAACTAGGAACAAGACTGGGAAGCCGACAAACCAGACACCGATCGTGCATACAACAATTAAAATCCAATATAGAGACAGACTTTTTTCAATAATTTTTCGTGCAGTCTGAACTTCGCCACCAGCATAAGCAGATTGAAACATTGGAATAAAAGATCGAACGTAGGCGCTGGCAAACCCGTAAATTGCACCGCCAACTTGAATAATTAATGAATACTGAGAGTTAACCTCCACACCAAGAAAATAGGAGCAGAGCAGCGAACTCAACTGAGTGGAAGCATAGCAGCAAAGTTGAACAACGCCGTCCCTCCACGCCAAATAAGCCACTGAAATAAACGTTTCTTTTATTTCAGAAATAGAAACACCCGTACAAGCATCGTTTGCTTTTTTTATCGCCTCTGAGTGAACCTCCAGAAAGCGACCGCAAAAAAATCTCAGCACAATGTCATTAAACAGATAACCGATGGCAGCGCCAATGATGCCAAAACCCATAAACAGCAAAAACGCAGAAACCACAAGCTGCCCAATGCGACCATAAGACTTTGCCCTGCTTTCAGCGGAAATATCCCCGAACCCTCTCAGGCAGGTCGTATAATGAAAAAAGAATAGATTAAAAAACACATCAAAACAAAAAATTAACCATGCGGTCCAACAAGAAAAGGGATCAATAGCACTTGAAATTGAAGAAATGTAGGCAGTTCCAACTGTAGCGGTAAGCATCAGGACAACGCAAGAAATTAACGCGTAAACAATCCGGGATGTTTTAATCAATTTGCCAAGCAGCTCATAGTCTACAGAATCACCAACTTGAGATGAATCGTAGCCGCTCTTGCTAATGCTACGCGCACCGCTAAGACAATAGACAATATTTCTCGCAAAAGTTGGTGTAAAGCCAAATTCAAATAACAGCGTTAAATTCCCAATGGCAACAAAAGTGTACCAGAGACCAAGTTCGGCGTTAGATAAGTAAGCAAGCAGAAACGGAAGAAGAAGGAAGCTGCTCCCCATTGAAAGAACAGTGCTTACATAGTTCCATATAATGTCTGACTTGGTAGTATTAATTTTTGCCATTATTTAGCCATCTCCACAACATCCTTTGATGGCACCCTGGATTGACAGGGCCCCTTATCTGAAAAGGCGGGCAGCGCCATAAGCATAAAGAAATTACATGCTGGATATAACATTCCGCATTCAACAAACCCCATTAGGGAATACAAGACCAAGCCCATGAATGTCACGTGGGCCGAAATACGCGCTTTATTTATCGCTACGCAATAGAAAGCAACAAACGCGGTAAATGGGATCAAACCGTATTGAATAAGTAGTCGACAATATGCATTGTCAAGCATGACTCTTGTTTGTATTAAATAACCACCCGTTGCAGACGGCAGCGAAACTATGGCCGTTAAGTCATTACCAAAAACAGTCAGAGGGTAGTTTTCAAAATAATAGGCGGAATAAAAAATCCGGTTGGTCATTAAATTATCAAGCTGAACAAGACATTTATTGGCACCATGGGACCACATAAAGGGCAGGGCTATACTAACAATCGCCAGAAAAAGCGGTAAAAAAGTAAATAGGGACCCATATGGTTTTGAACGGGGGCTTCTGAATGAAATAACCGAATACAAGGCCATTACGAAAATGCCTGCTGCAGAAGTTTTTGAATCAGCTACGAAAAAAGCAATTGCGAAACAGAAGATGCCCGCAAGACCGCTTCTGCCTTTCAGCTCAAAAATAGAAGCAGAATAAGCAATAAACAAAAGCTGTCCAAAATTATTAGGATGGGCAAAACCCATCGAATTTCGTACAAAATTGCTACCGCGCGACATTAATACAGAAGGAATGGCACCGACACTATTGAGACCAACAACCATCAATAGCATAAAGACGGACGATACAAGAATAGACCTTGAGATGTAGTATTCAGGGACGTCTTCAGCGCAAAGGCAAAACAGCGCCAACCAAATAATCTGAGGGGCTTTATTTGATTTCAGCGACCCGACGCAAATTAAAATCAGCAGCAAGCCAACTAGCACTTTCACATGAGAAGTCTTTTGTAGTAAAAGCTTCAGCAGTAGAAACGCTAAGGCAAACAACTCAAGGACCAGCGAAAGCACCGCAAGAGAAATCCCAAACACATTGGTAGCATTTACTGATCCAATATAATAGGAAACTGAAAATAAAGCCAAAGCAAAGCTGAACAGTACAGCCCCGGCATTTGCTCGTATAATCTCAGTCCATGATCTTTCCACATTAGTCAAATTCAATTAACGTACCCCATAAACAAACTTAGTAAAGCCAATTGCAGCCATAACACGCCTCGCAAGAAGAAGACGGATCGTAATGCGATTTTTCACTTCAGAGATAAATCGACGTGAATAGCGGTGAGAAGCAAAGCCTTCCATTAAATAGCTGAAATACGACTGGCAGACCATATTAGAGACAGGCTTAAAAAGCTGATTCGATTCCAAACGTGCACAATTACGAATCAAAGATAAGACTTCCCTGACTGCAGATTGCTTATATAGTTCGCTTAAATCCGGATTCACGTGACATAGCTCATATAGTTTTACCAGTAAATTATCAACACTCTCGATAGCCGAGATATCAGTATTTCTCGTTACTGAATCACTATTGTTGACATAGCAATAGACCGCCGAGTCCACTACTTTTACACTTTCAGCCAGACGATAAGCATCTACCATAAACAACGCGTCTTCACCGAAACGAATGCCATCTTCAAATTTAAGAAAACCATTCCGGAATAATGATTTCTTAAATATCTTTCCACAAACGCTTCGGAATACAACACCTTTAGTAAAGCTCGAAAACGGAACTTTATTAACATTATCCCAAAATGCAAGGCTAAGAGAGCATGCTGTTTTCCAGTCGATGCTTATAGCCTTGCCCGAATAATCGCCATGCTCATTCAGTAGAGCCCCGATAACCAAGCTACAGCCATCTGAGGATTCAAGCAACAGCCTAACTGCATTTATAGGCAGCATATCGTCAGCATCAACAAATGCCACCCAATCACCGGAGGCCTCATCGATACCCCTATTACGCGCCACGCATACACCACTATTGTTTTGACTAATCAGCTTAATCCGGTTGTCGCCCTCTGCAATAGCCATAACTAGCTCAGCGCCACGATCTGTCGACCCATCATCAACAATAATTATTTCAATGTTGCTCACACTCTGACGCTGAAGACTATTTAATGTCTTTTGAATCGTTTTTTCAGCGTTATACATCGGCACAATCACGCTCACGAGAGGATTGTCGACCAAGGAAGATTGACAGCAATTTACTTGCTTGCTTGTTGACGTCATAAACAGACGCCCCCCCCGCAAGCTTATTTGGACGACCCATAGAAATAATTGCGTCAATCCATTCGGCAACATTAAAGGAGCACTTTAAAAATTTATCAGAAATATCAGCCGCATCTGGAACGCCAAATGAACAGACACAAGGTAATCCGTTAAGCTGGGCTTCAATTGCGGCAACACCAAGTCCCTCAAACGTAGATGGAAATACAAAACAGTCAAATGAAGACAGAATGTCTTTAATATCTTTTCTTTCGCCTGCAAACAAGACACTAGATGAGATACCCAGCTTAGCCGCAGATTCCTGAAGACTCTTGTGTAGGGGGCCATCGCCAACAATCATTAATTTACAGTTGGATTTAACTGTTAGCAGTTCCTTCATTATCTTTAAAAGAAAAATATGATTCTTTTGACTAGTCAAACGTCCAACAGTACCAATAAGAAAATCTTTTGACGAAAGGCCGAACTCTTCCCTAATTACTACCCTGCTGACAGGATCGTACTCCATGTCATTAAAATTTAAGGCATTTGGAAGCACCTGAAAATTATCGCCCCAGAAGAATGAACCCGCTTCTTTTGAACACGCAAGCCTAACATTAGAATTACGTAACGCCGCACGGCGATTAAAACGGCTTATAACTTGAGTCGGCAAACCGCCCAAAAAACGAGAATTGTGAGAATGAGCAATGCGGACAGAGACATTCGCCCGTTGAGCTGCTCGCAAGACATCCGCATATAAAAGATGATTAAAGTTACACCAAACCGCCTGGTAACGATTTGGTTCATCTTGAAATAGATGGTCTAGATACTCAAAGCGCTTAATAGGCCTATCAATATCCGGGCAAATGTGGATTTCGGAGTTCATCTCATGAACGAATGCAACATCTGATAAATCAGACGTTGCAAGAAATTCAAACGTAGCATATGAGCTAAGGGCCTTTATATACCTACCAACAACGATTTCGGTTCCACCCAGCCCATTTGAAAGGCCAGATACTAAAACCCTAGGCTTATTGTGGTCTAAGGCAGACGAAACCATTAAAAAGCCTTCCTTCCAAATCTAAGTACCGATAGAACAGAGGAGATGAACCAAGACAGCTTGGGTCCAATTACTGGTGCAAGCTTTTTCCGCATTTCAACACGGAACTTCTTAGCGGGTGACAACCAGGTGCCTGAATAATGGTGAATAGAATATGTATCATCAGTAATTTCAAACTTGCCACTATGACTGTCTAGGGGATCAAAATAAGTAGCAGGGTATGCAGTGAAACCATTTAACTGCTGAAATGAACCATCTCTCTTAAGAGCACAACTCACTTCCAGGTAATCAGTTAGTACCCTCGGAGAGGTATCCATAGAGTTGCGGCCTTTTCGCATCTCAAATCTCATAGATTCATATAATTTTGCGACATCGCTCATGACATGGCTTCCGGCCTCAGAACCCATGATGAGGCCGGGATTCAAGAAGAAATTATTCTTCATGAATCCCGCAAAAGCCTCATTATCTAAAAGCTCGTCCAGAGGCTTCAGGACTTCGACATCTGCATCGAGAAGGATTCCACCCTCTGAATACAGTATTCTGTAGCGCGCATAATCGCTGACAAACGCCCATTTTTTTGAGGCATATGCCTCACGACAAAATTCACATTGATTTATATCGAAATTGCTTTCGTCCCATCTACGAATTTCCCAATCAGGCATGATCTTCGACCAAGACTCAATGCATTTTCTTTCAAGTTCAGGAAGCTCACTTCCACCGAACCAGATGTAGTGCAGAACTTTAGGAATCATCAATTCCCTTTCGAACAATAGGCTACTTCTTTATGATTTTTTTAACCAGACGCTTCATCGGGTCATAAATTCCAAGCTTTTCGCATGTATGCCTAGCAAAGCGCTCGGCTTTTACTTTTCCGGAATCGGGGAACCACTTATTCATAAGCTCCTCACCATCCAGATTCGCCACATCAGCCATGAATTCATCGCGACGCGGATTCGGCTTCACGGACTTAGTAAGTTCACGAACACCTTCTACTGCAGCCTCAACATCAATCTCCTTCATACGGGCATAGCTTGAGGCTCGATCAAGCAATTCTTGTCCCTCATCGCTTTGGATGAGAACTCGAGTGACGCCTCGATTGTCGTCGAACTCTTTCGAGAGTCGATAAACATCGAAGAAATCCCAGCAAGTCAAATCAGTAACGCGATAACGCTTTTTAAACGGGCATTCGTAACAAATGGGTCGATCTGAAAGATCAGCAAAAAAGGCCCTTAGGTAAGGATCTGTTTCGACACCTTCACTGTACAGCCGTTCACCATACAGAGTCTCGCCTTCGAGCTCGCACATATTTGAATAGCGATAGCCAAACCGTGATTTATCTCTAAAAAGAACGGTCTCACCTTTTACGCCAACCTTTGCGTCAAGCCATTCGACCTGCCGCGCGAACACAGCGCGAGCGGGGTTCGCGCGGCAGACGAAGTCTGCCACGCGTAAATTTGCCGGCTTGCCGCCCAAAAATCGAAGCAGACCTTCGCATTGACAAGGGGTACCAATAAAGAGAACTTCACGTCCAGTTTTTAGTTGTTGTTTGACCTCGGGATACGCAGGGCCAACAACGCTCTGAACATATTTACTGTTGCGGAAGCGCCAAAGCTCATCAACGCTTTCCACAGAAAAATGTCCGACCTTAAGTCGCCCAGGGGCTCCTTCGGCTCGCACAAGCTGTTCACCGCGCAAATAACCTGCACCAAACACAATACCGCCGTTGGCAATCACGGCCTGAGCAAGGGCAGTGAAGGCTCCACCAGAAGTGCTTTCAGCAAGCACCTTTTGATCATTATGCTGGACTAGAAAGGCTCGTTGGGACTTAGGCTCGTCCTTATCAACATTAAGCACTGGGCAAGCCTTTTCGCATAATCCGCAATCAATACACTGGTCAGCATTGACTACGGGGTACTCGCAGCCCTCGGCGTCATATTCCATTGATATGCACTGCTTGGGACATTTTTGAGCACAGGCAGCGCAACCGCAGCATTTACTTTTGTCCGTGATGGAGATCATACTGTTCCCTACAACTCAAGAGCTGATTTAAGCCAATTGGCCGATTCATTCCTATACACATTAAGTCGTTGACGTACTGACACAAAGTCGATTTCATTTGCCATTGCGGCACGGAAAGCATCCTTCGATTCGCAAATACGATCGGAGTTTCCAAGGACACGCAACAATGTATCAATACGTGAGTTCGTAGACTGAGCACCCATATTCTCGTGGCGACGGAACGAGAAGAAGGGCACCTCAAAAATATTTGAGAAAACGCTTCCGTGGAAAGAGTCAGTACAGACATACGAAGCATGGGCAATCAAGTTGACCCACTCAGCCGGACCGGCTTCCCAAGGATAATAATCCGCGTAATCGTCATCAGCCTTAACATACTCATCGGGATGAGCAATGGCGACGATCTTCAAATTATGCTGCTTGGCAAGCTCTTGGGCACATTCACGATTCCATGCATTCTTACCCATGAAATAGCAGAAAACATAGGGCTCGTCAGGAACGTCAATCGAAGAGGAACAAGCAAGGCTTGCCCACTGATCTCTAGCCAGCAGCATCGTAGGGTCGCATACAACAGAGCATCGGACGCCCGTAGCTTTCTCTACCAAATCCGCTCCCGTATCCTCGCGAACAGAAATGGCCGAAAAATCGGAAAGAAAATCTTTTGTTTTACGAAGATATTTTTCAGAAAGGGAAGATACTCCAAAACTAGTGGAATAAGACACCTTGCGGACAGGAGGCTGCACGAAAGATAGTGTAAAGTACCTACCAGCAATGTTAACAGGCAGCCAAAGCTGATCGCTGCCAACAACAACGCTGTCATAATCAGCCACAAGCGCCCCAAGTTCTTCAAACGAAGCGGCTTGAGGAGTAAAACTAAAATGTGTTGACTCGAAAGATGAAAATGCACTTTTCCTCTTTGCCATTTTCTTTCCAAAGTCAGCATCAAGCTTCTGCTTGATGCGATGCTTTACAAAACCCAGCTTTGCACGATAAAGATCTACATCAAATAGATGCTCAAGATAGTAATCATTGCGTCCTTCAGAAATAGCATGACCCAGGCCACGTTTATCAATAGTATTGACTTCAACTCCCAGCTCCTCAAGGGCACGCTGGGTCGCGTACGCCTGAAGAACGCTGCCAAAGTTGATTTTGTCATGACACGACGCGACTGCGACTCGCTTAGAACATGTAATAGTCAAGCTATCCCCTTAATCAACAGAACCTAAATAGGTCATATAACAATCCAATAACACTCTGGCCGCAGCATTAATTTCAAATACCTGCAAACCGGCATCGTCGCCAGGCGCGAAGACCTCTGTGCTCAACTCAATAAGTCTTTCGGCCCACTTTATACAGGAGCTAGAAAGTGATTCAAATTGCATCATGGATGTAACAGCGGTCTCAGAGGTAACGGTATCAGACGCAAGAATGGGTGTATGCGATGCCTGGCATTCAACTCCGACCATTGGGAGGCCTTCATACAGGCTCGGCAGGCAGAAAACATCAAATGCTCGATATAAAGATGCTGCGTCGCTTCTAGTGCCCAAAAACCGAACAGAATGGCTAATCCCCAGACAATCAGCTTGGTCCTTTATCTGTTCAACCAACGGACCAGAACCAACCAAAACTAAAACTGCATCATTACGAATCTTTAAAACCTGATCGAATATATTAAGCAAATATGAGTGATTCTTCTGCTCTGTAAAACGACCAATGTGCCCAATTAGAAGCTGTCCATCAGCAACACCAAGCGATCGCCGCGTCCTTAGACGATCCTCATCATCTGGCGCGAAAACAGACAAGTCGACAGCATTACGCATGACTACAAATTGAGAACTCGATCCAAATAACCATTCACCAGCGAATTTACTACATGCAAAACGGTGAGTCGGATACCGGTTTGATTGCGTTTTCAGCACGGCCTTCAGGGCATTCTTGGCATACTCACCCCTACCACTCGTAGAGTGGCTATGGGCGATACGCACGGGGACACCCGCCTTCTTCGCAGCACGAAGAGGAAAGACCGAAAGCGCGTTGATGTGACTATGGACAATCTTCCAGCCCTCTTGCTTAAAGAGACGCTGAAGCTCTCGCTGGTATTCAGCTACATGCTGATAGGGCGGTATCTCAAAGACCCTGCCACCGAGCGATTCGATCTCGTCACGGGGAACAAGCGTCGAATCGGAATCAACAAGAAAGTCAAACTGCACTTTACCGCGATCGATGTGACGATAGTAATTCATAACGACAGCTTCGACGCCGCCACCAACCATCTTGCCAACAACCTGAGCCACCCTAACCGGTTCAGTCATTTAGCAAGCACCTCCACCGGTAAAGACCTCAACGACCGTGAGGAGAACAATCTTCAAGTCCGTGATGGGGCCGCGCTTGGCGATGTACTCCAAATCACGGCGGACCATGCCGTCGAAGTCGGTATCGTTGCGGTCAGTCACCTGCCACCAGCCGGTAATGCCCGGCTTCACAGCCAAGCGCTGCAGGTCGTACTCGGTATACTCCGCGACCTCGTTGGGCAGCGGCGGGCGCGGGCCGACGACGGACATCTGACCCATGAACACGTTCAGGAACTGCGGGAACTCGTCGATGGAGTGCTTGCGGATGAACTTTCCAATCTTGGTGACACGCGGGTCATTCTTCATCTTGAACATGGCGCCGGCGATCTCGTTCTGCCCCTTGAGCTCGGCGAGGCGCTCGTCGGCGTCCCTGTACATGCTGCGGAACTTCCACATGCGGAAGGTGGACAGGCTGCCGTCGCGGTGGGTCTGGCCCACGCGAATTTGACTGTAGAACGGGTTGCCCTCGCTCTCCAGGCGGATTGCCGCGGCAAGCACCAGACTCGGCACGGCAATGACGGCCAACACGCAGCCGCTGAACACGATGTCGAACGCGCGCTTGACGGCACGGTAGGCCAGGCGCGAGTTGTCCCAGTCCATGATGGATTGCACAGCCTTATATCGACCGGTGCATTCACGCTGGTCCATAGCCTGAGCAATCAGCGCTGCCCCCGCGGGCGCATTGCTCTCTGTCACTTCTTTATTAGCAGCCACAATAAAACTTACGTTCCTGTCCCCAGGAACCCCCCCCCCCCCCCCCCCCCATCTATGAATCCAAAATCAAGTAATTTGCTAGTGCAACGTCTCCCTTACGTTTTGCTGGGAACGTCAAGCGGTAGCAGCTCCCTAAAAACGGAATCGCCATCGCCCACGTCTACCAGGCACCAGCGTTTATGACGGTCGATCTTTTTAACGCGAGCCTCTTGCCCCACCAAGGGACCCTGTTCTATGTGCAACACGCCGTCTTCTATGCGCGCTACGCTGTTGCGCACCACGCCGTCGTCATCCAGCACGCTGCGATACCAGTCCTGCGCGTCGTCCGGCATGGGCATGTACGCCCGATCCCTACTGCCGGCGATGCGACAGCCAAAGCTCAACTGAGCCAAAGCCCTATCGAGCGCGGCGGCATCGTGCGTAGCGACGAAGAAATATTCCTTGTACATGGGTTTGGTCTGGAGCGACCAGGCGCCGTCCCGCTTAAACCAGAACTCCTTTTGCATCACAAAAGCGTCCTGCATCAGGTTGTGCGGGATAATGCGGCGAACCTTTTCGCAGGTCTCGCGCTCTTTTCCATTGGGGGTGTGGACCAGATACCAGCGGACGCGGCCGTGCTGGTTGTTGGTGCTGGCGCCGTTAAAAGCGCCCGGCAGCTGCTCTTGGCGCCGTGCCGTCTGTTCCATGTTCTCGCCCCCTCTTTTGGCTTTGCGATGCACGCAAATGCAGGGGCGTTTAGAACAGGCTTCTCGCTCGCAGCTAGGCGCAGTCGCAAAAGTACAGGTTTTTGTATCTTTCGACAGACGACATTATACGAGCAATTAATCAGCGTTTGCCCAGATTACGCAAAATGTACTGCCAGTAGGTGCATCTCCATACCCCCCCCCTACAAAACCTGTACCTTTTTGTGCAACAAAAAAAGCCGCTCAACCAGCGGCTTTTCTTATTTTGGTAAGAAAAAAGGCGACCGCCCTTTGTGGACGGTCGCCTTTGTTAATTGTTGTGCAGCTTGCCTTAGGCGCGAGTCTTGATCTCCTCGGTCACCTTGGCAACAAACTCGTCAACGCTCATCTGAACGGTCTCGTTGGAGCGATCGCGGACGGAGATGTTGCCGGCCTCGACCTCCTTCTCGCCCAGGATGAGCATGTAGGGCACGCGGTCGATGCTGCGGGCCTCGCGGATCTTATAGCCGATCTTCTCGTCGCGGTCGTCGCAGACCACGCGAATGCCGGCCTCCTCCAGCTTGGCGCAGACCTCGTGGGCGTAGTCGCGGCTCTTCTCAGAGACGGGAAGTGCCTTGACCTGCACGGGAGCCAGCCAGGTGGGGAACTTGCCCGCAAAGTGCTCGATCAGAATACCAATGAAGCGCTCGATGGAGCCAAAGCATACGCGGTGAAGCATGATGGGGCGCTTCTTGGTGCCGTCGGCGTCCACGTACTCCAGGTCAAAGTTGAGCGGCATCTGGAAGTCGAGCTGCACGGTACCGCACTGCCAGGTACGGCCGAGCGAGTCCTCCAGATGGAAGTCGATCTTGGGGCCGTAGAAGGCGCCGTCGCCCTCGTTGACCTCGTAGTCCATGCCCAGCTTCTCCAGAGCGGTGCGCAGGCCCTCCTCGGCGCGAGCCCAGTCCTCGTCCGAACCCATGGAGTCCTCGGGGCGGGTGGAAAGCTCAACGTGATACTTAAAGCCAAACTTCTGGTACACGGAGTCGATGAGGTTGACCACGCCCACGATCTCGTCGGTCAACTGGTCGGGACGCACAAACAGGTGGGCGTCGTCCTGGTTAAAGCAGCGCACGCGGAACAGGCCGTGCAGGGCGCCGCGCAGCTCGTGGCGGTGCACCAGGCCAATCTCGCCGGCGCGAATGGGCAGCTCGCGATAGGAGTGCGGCTTGGAGGCGTACACCAGCACGCCGCCCGGGCAGTTCATGGGCTTAATGCAGTACTCTTCGTCGTCGATGACGGTGGAGTACATGTTGTCCTTGTAGTGGTCCCAGTGGCCCGAGGTCTTCCACAGCTGCTTGTTCATGATGAGCGGCGTGGAGATCTCCACGTAGCCGGCCTTGTGGTGGATCTCGCGCCAGTAGTCCAGCAGCGTGTTCTTAAGGATCATGCCGTTGGGCAGGAAGAACGGGAAGCCGGGGGCCTCGTCGCGCATCATAAAGAGGTCCATCTCGCGGCCGATCTTGCGGTGGTCGCGCTTCTTGGCCTCCTCCAGCATGTGCATGTGCTCGTCGAGCTCTTCTTTGGTGGCAAAGGCGACGCCGTTGATGCGGGTGAGCATCTTGTTGTCCTTGTCGCCCTTCCAGTAGGCGCCCGAGACGCCGGTGAGCTTAAAGGCCTTCAGCGCCTTGGTGTAGCAGATGTGGGGGCCGACGCACATGTCGATGTAGTCGCCCTGCTGGTAGAAGGTGATGCGGGCGTCGTCGTCCAGGTCGCCGATGTGCTCGACCTTGTACTTCTCGCCGCGCTCCTCCATAAGGGCGATGGCCTCGGCGCGGGGCTTCTCAAAGACGGTGAACTTGAGGTTCTCCTTGACGATCTTTTTCATCTCGGCCTCGATCGCGGGAAAGTCGTCCTCGCTGATCTTGACGCCCTCGGGCAGGTCGACGTCGTAATAGAAGCCGTTGTCGGTCGCGGGGCCGTAGGCAAAGTCGGCCTCGGGGTACAGGCGCTTGATGGCCTGCGCCATGATGTGCGCGGCAGAGTGGCGGATGACGTGCGTGACCTCGTCCTGCGGGAGCTCGGCCACCGAACCGTCATTGTAGAGTGCCTTCATGGGTATGTTTTCTCCTCTCGGATGCCTGATGCAAGTGCGTGCGATGCGCTCGGCGTTTTTGACTTGCATCATTATAGGCAGGTTGCCTTGGTATACAAGCGCCCGCCGCACCTTAATGGCACGGCGGGCGATTTTCTACGCATGCTTCATCGTGTGGGCAGGACGCGCGGTGCCCGTGACATGCGGCGTGCTCGTGGCTTGCGGCCGGCCCGGCGATGGATGCGTTACTGGATGCGAGTTCGGCAGTAGGGGCAGACCTTCCAGTGCGCATCGAGCGGGCGATGGCAGCTGGGGCAGACGTTGCGAACCTGGGTATCGCACACCGGGCAAACGACGAAGTCCTTCTCGATGGGCGCGCCGCACTGCGGGCAGGTGCCGTACTGGGCAAGCTGGCGCTCGCGCAGGGCCATGTCCAGCTCCTGCTCCTCGCGGTCGGACGCGTAGGAGTGCGGGCGCAGGACCAGGTAGGCGATGAGGCCCACGAACGGGATGAGGGCGATGATGCCCCATGCCACGTAGGCGCTGGCGCCGCGGCGGCGAGCGTCGATGAACACATAGACGACCGACAGCACGTACAGGGCGATGATAAAGCCAACAAAGGCATAGACGACGCCCATGAGCTGCGGCGACATGAGCTCGGAGATGTACTTGGACATTACGGATACCTTTCGGAATATTAACAGTCCGGTCAAGTTTACCACGGGGTTTGTTTATATGGGACCACGGCCGGGTACGGGGCCGGCGCGGACACAAACATCTCAATCTGTAACAGCTGGGAGCGGAATCCGGGTCTAGATGTTACAGATCGAGACACAGGGGTCCCTCCCCGACTTCAATCTCGATCTGTAACATCTTGAACCCAAATCCTCGTCTAACTGTTACAGATCGAGACGAACGGTTGCCGTAGTTGTCGGCAGACGAGGTTGTCGACGTTGCCGGGTCTCCCCTCGTCTGCCGTTGGCGGGTGTTGCGGGGCTGTTCGCCGCATTGCCGCCGCACTGGGGGTGTGCGGACCGTAGGATAGTCTTATTGACGGCCTGTCAACTCGTCTGGGAGGCACTGTGACAGAAACGTTTGATATCACGATTGTCGGCGCCGGCATCACCGGATGCGCCATCGCGCGGCAGCTCGCGCGATTTGACCTGTCCATTTGCGTGGTCGAGGCGGCTAACGATATTGCGTTGGGCGCATCGAAGGCCAACGGCGGCCTGGTGCACGCAGGCTACGATCCGGCACCGGGAACCGTAAAGGCGCAGGTCAACGCCCGCGGCTGCGAGTTGTATGGCACTTGGTCCCAGGAGCTGGGATTTTTGTTCCGCCGCACCGGGTCGATGGTACTGGGCTTCAACGATGAAGACCGCGCGCACCTGGAGAAGCTGCGCCAGAATGGCCTTACCAACGGCGTGCCCGAGCTGTCGATTATCGGCCCCGAGCGCATCCGCGAGCTGGAACCGCGTGCCAGTACCGACGCAACATGCGCGCTGTGGTGCCCCTCGACTGGCTTTGTCGATCCCTTTGAGGTCGCCATTGCCGCGATGGAAAACGCCGTGGCCAACGGGGTGACGTTTATGCGGTCCGCTCCGGTGGAAGCGATTGAAGTCGCGGGCTCGGGCGACGACGCGCGCTTCACACTGGCGACCCCCGTTGGCAACGTGCGCTGCCGCTATCTGATAAACGCCGCGGGCAACGGCGCCGCCGACATCTCGCATATGGCGGGCGCCGAGGAGTTCCATATGGTCTGGCGTCAGGGCAACATCGTGGTGCTGGACAAGGAACCGCGCACGCTCATGCCGCTCTACCCCGTGCCGACGCCGGTGTCGAAGGGTGTTATCGTCACGGGCACCGTGCACGGCAACACCGTGATCACCGCCACGGCTGCCGTGCGCGAGGCGGGCGACACGCAGACCTATGCGAGCGATGTGAACGCGCTGCTGACCGGCGCGCGCAAACTGGTGCCCGATCTGGACACGCGCCGCGTGGTGCGCGCATTTGCCGGCGGGCGTCCAGTCATTCAAGGAACGAACGACTTCTTTATTGGACAGTCGGCCGTGGTGCCGGGGCTTTTCCAGGCGGCGGGCATTCAGTCGCCGGGCGTGGCGAGCGCGCCGGCCATTGCCGAGCTCATGGAGCAGGTGATGCGTGAGGCGGGCGTGGAGCTGCACGAGCGGGCGGACTGGAACCCGATTCGCCGCGCGCCGGACGACTTTGACCGCGCACCACTGGCGCGCAAGGAAGAGCTAATCGAGTCCGACCCCGCGTGGGGTCAGATTATCTGCCGCTGCGAGACGGTGCCCGAGGCCGAGATCGTGGCCGCGATTCAACGCCGACCGGGCGCGGTTTCGGTCGAGGGCGTCAAGCGCCGCTGTCGTGCCGGCGTGGGTCGGTGCCAGAGCGGGTTTTGCCAGAGCCGTGTGGTGGCGATCCTGGCGCGAGAGCTGGGCTGCGACCCCAGCGAGGTGTTGTTGGAGGACGCAGGTTCTTGGCTGGTTGAGGGACCGCTGAAGGGGTGCGCTAGGATGGCGGAATTCAAATCGAGCGCTACAGACAGCGGTGCCGTTGAGTCAGTACCGACGCAAGCGTTCGACGTGGTCGTTATCGGCGGCGGACCTGCCGGCATGGCGGCCGCGCTTTCCGCGAATAAGGCCGGCGCGCGCGTGGCCATCGTGGAGCGCGAACAGAACCTGGGCGGCATCCTCCGCCAGTGTATTCACCCCGGTTTTGGCCTTTCGCACTTTAAGCAGGAGCTCACCGGTCCCGAGTACGCGCAGCGCTTTATCGATCAGGTGCGCGAGACCGACATTACGCTGTTCCTGGACAGTATGGTGATTGGGATTGATTCGGGCAAACCTGCGAAAGACACCACGGTCCACACCGTCACGCTCATGAGCCCCGCCGGCATGCTGCAGCTCACCGGACGCACGGTCGTCCTTGCCATGGGGTGCCGCGAGCGCACCCGCAGCGAGATCAAGATCCCCGGCAGCCGTCCCGCCGGCATGTTTACGGCCGGCCTAGCACAGCGATACATCAATATCGAAAACCTCAAACCCGGCTCGCGCGCCGTCATTTTGGGCTCGGGCGATATCGGGCTGATCATGGCACGTCGCTGCACGCTCGAGGGGATTTCGGTCGAAGGCGTGTACGAGCTCATGCCGTACGCCAACGGTCTGCGCCGCAATGTAAAAAACTGCCTGGACGACTTTGGAATTCCGCTGCATCTGTCCACCACAGTCACGCGCGTGATCGGGCACGACCGCGTGGAAGCCGTCGAGGTGAGCCAAGTCGACGAGCGCCTGGCGCCCATTTCGGGGACCGAGCGCATTGTTCCGTGCGACACGCTGCTGCTTTCGGTAGGCCTGATTCCCGAGAATGAGCTTTCGGTTGCCGCGGGCGTAGAGCTTGACCCGCGCACGCGCGGCGCCGTGGTGGACCAGAGTCTGCAGACGGGTGTGCCGGGTATCTTTGCCTGCGGCAACGTGCTGCACGTGCACGACCTGGCCGACAACGTGACGACCGAGTCCGAGAGGGCTGGCGCAGCTGCGGCGGCGTACGCACTGGTCTGTGGTGCTGTGGCCGATGCGGACGCTGCGGGCCCAGGCTGCCAGCTCACGGTCTCCCCCGTCGGCATTGCGGGCTACGCGCTGCCGGGACGCATTACGGCTGTGGCACTCACCAAACTCAACTTCCGCGTATGCCGACCGGTCAACGCCGCCCGCGTGCGCATTCTGGCAGGCGGCGAGGAACTGTATGCAGGCAAGGTCCGCCCGTTTAAACCGAGCGTAATGGAAAGCTTCCCGCTGCCGGCAAAGGTAATCCAGCGCGCACTCGACCTGGGTGTTAGCGAGATTGTCCTGTCCGTCGACCCCGTTGAAGAGGCGTAAGGCCATGAGCATAAACGCGATCGAAACGCTGCAGTTCAACTGCACCACCTGCCCATCCGAGTGTCTCCTGACCGTAGAGGTGGAGCGCGACGCAGACGGCGCCGTGGTAGAGGTGCACTCAGTGAACGGCAACAGTTGCCCACGAGGTGATAAGTTTGCACATCAGGAGCTCACCTGCCCCATGCGCGTGCTAACGACGACCGTGGCCGTCTCCGGCGGCGACGAAGCTCTGCTCCCCGTACGCACCGCCGAAGCCATCCCGCTTGAACTCCACGCCCGGGCGATGGACCTCATCCGCGGCCTAGAGGTCAAAGCCCCCATCCGCATGGGCGACGTCGTGCTCCCCAACCTCCTCAACACGGGCATCGACCTCATCGCCAGCATGGACATCGACCTAGCCTAAGTTGCTAATTTAGGACGGGCCTCTTTTAGCTACCCCGCCATCCACCCCGCCCCTCCTCAATTGCGGTGAAATAGTTCCTGATTTCCGCCAAACCCCGGCATCCAGGAACTATTCCACCGCAACTTGCCTTGGGACTGGTATTTAGCTTATTCCTACTTTAGTGCCATTTCAAAACTATGCCGGATTACGGGGCTGATTCGGAGACCCCCATCCATACCGGCAATTTTCGATTTTTGATAAGCCATCTACCTGCACTGATAATTGTTCTCGGGGGAAGCGGGCACTGCGGGGGCGCGTCA
>OFRZ01000717.1_pt1 | contig 27517 bp, 18 predicted proteins | sample 1543181 | NCBI WGS metagenome assembly OFRZ01 (sample SAMN04209245, study PRJEB22552) | human gut metagenome | biome: gut; material: feces | host: Homo sapiens | place: USA: Oklahoma | reverse complement strand
GTGCAACAGCCTCTCTTCATATTTTTGATAGACGCTAACTTACTGACATTGGCCCTTTGGGCGCCCCTACGAACCACTAACAACAAAAAAGGCGCCGTCTTCATGGGACAGCGCCTTTTTTACTCTCTTAATGTCCGGCTTCCGGTGTCGTATCGGCACCTTCCGGTGCGTCTACGGGGTTGCCTTCTTCGTCTTCATAGCTGATAGACGGAACGGTCTTTACGACCTTGATCTTGCGGTAGCGGCTCATGCCCGTACCAGCCGGGATGAGTTTACCGATGATGACGTTTTCTTTGAGGCCCAGGAGCGGGTCGATTTTGCCTTTGATAGCAGCATCGGTCAGGACACGGGTCGTTTCCTGGAAGGATGCAGCCGACAGGAAGGAGTCCGTTGCCAGTGCGGCCTTGGTGATACCGAGGAGCATCGGTTTGCCGATAGCGGGCTTGCCGCCATTGCTTTCGATGCGCTTGTTCATATCTTCAAAGATGTTGACGTCGATATAATCGCCCGGCAATACATCGGCATCGCCGGCGTCTTCGATCTTCATCTTGCGCAGCATCTGGCGTACGATGACTTCGATGTGCTTATCGTTGATACCAACACCCTGGGATTTGTATACCTTCTGTACTTCGTATACGAGGTACCGCTGAGTAGCTTCGACACCCAAGATGTGCAGGATGTCGTGGGGGTTGATGGAGCCGGCCGTGATGCGGCTGCCCTTTTCGATGAAGTCGCCTTCATGTACGACGAGATGCGAACCGAACGGGATGGTGTAGCTCCGTTCTTCACCGTCCTTGGAAGTGACATGGACGATGTTGATATCGTGATGGTCTTCTTTTTCGGTAATCGATACGGTACCGCTGATTTCCGTGACGATAGCATTGCCCTTCGGCTTACGGGCTTCAAACAATTCTTCGACACGCGGAAGACCCTGAGTGATATCGCCGGCCGTTGCGACACCGCCCGTATGGAAGGTACGCATGGTCAGCTGTGTGCCCGGTTCACCGATGGACTGAGCAGCGATGGTGCCGACCGATTCGCCGACATTGACCTTGCCGCCTGTACCGAGGTCGCGGCCATAGCACTTCGCGCAGACGCCATAACGGCTGCGGCAGGTGAGGACGCTGCGGATCCGGACTTTATCATAGTATTTTGCAATTTCTTTGGCCTGGTCTGCCATGATTTCTTCGTTGAGGGCAACGATGACTTCGCCCGTTTCCGGGTTGACCAGGGTTTCGGCAGCCGTACGGCCTTCGATGCGGTCTTCTAGCGATTCGATGACGCCGTTGCCGCTGTCTTCGACGATAGCCGTGACTTCGACGCCGCGGATGTCGTTGTTGCGGACCTTGACTTCATCGACGTCGCTGTTGAGGATGCGGTCGATGGCATCTTCCGTGAGCGGCGTGCCTTTGGCGCAGATTTCAATGCCGTTGGAATCGATGACGGCTTTTTCGACAGTCTTGCCGAGCATATTTTCCGCCATGGATTTGCGGATAGCTGCGCGGAAGCCTTCTTCCGGTGCGCCGAGGGAAACCGTTTCGATGACGTTGGTGTGGTTCAGGTCATCGTTGATATCCATCTGGCTGCCGCGGAGGTAGAGTTTCGGGATCTGGTGTTCGATGACCGTATCCATATCGTCGTTGGTCAGGAGATGTTCTGCCGGGAAGACGATGTCGCCCGTTTCCGGATCCGCTACATCACGGGCCAGGACGCGGCCGATGAGCTTGTCGCGCAGGAGATTGACAGCTTGGCGGCACGAGCTGGCCAGACGGGCCCGTTCGCGGACGAGGTCGATGCCGAATACGTCGCAGTCATCTTCACGGACGATGACGTCCTGAGAGACGTCGACGAGACGACGGGTCAGATAACCCGAGTCAGCTGTACGCAGTGCCGTATCGGCCAAGCCTTTACGGGCGCCGTGAGACGAGGTGAAGTAGTCCAGTACGGACAGGCCTTCACGGAAGTTCGCTTTAATCGGCAAGTCGATGATACGGCCTGACGGGTCAGCCATCAAGCCACGCATACCGGCAACCTGACGAATCTGGTCACGGCTGCCTCGAGCGCCGGAGTCAGCCATCATGAAGATCGAGTTGAACGGGTCCATGTTATCCATCATGACATCCGTAACGTCGTTGGTAGCCTTTGTCCAGATTTCGACGCTCTTGTTATAGCGTTCGTTTTCGGTAATCAAGCCGCGCTGGTACATGGCATAGGCATTCTGGACCTTCTTGTCGGCTTCATTGAGGATATCCCATTTTTCTGCCGGGATCTGAATATCAGAAATAGCGATGGACATACCGGCCTGACGGGCGTAATGGTAGCCGATGGCCTTGATCTTGTCCAGGAGTTCTGCCGTCTTGGTATTGCCGACGAGGTGGAAGCAGGCATCGACGAGTTTGCCGATCTGTTTCTTGCTCATGAGGACGCCCAGGCAGTTGACGTCGACATATTCTTTATCTTTCTTGAATTCAGCCACAGCGGCTTCATCAATCTTACGCTTCGGCAAGGGGCGCGTAGCCGTGAGGTCGACACCGAATTTTTCTTTCAGCTGCGAGAAACCATAGTCGCGGATATGGCCTTCTTCGTCTTTGATCTTGACGAAGTGGGACCAGTCGATGAGGCCGTTTTCATAGGCGAAGACCGTGTCCTTCGGGTCCGTGAAGACCATGACCTTATCCGTATGGAAGAGGCGCAGTGGTTCATAGATCTGGTAGTTGTAGAGCAGTTTGCCTGCCGTCGTTTCGATGAGGCCGTGGCCAGGGATGCGGACCTTGATCAGGGCTTCGATGTCGATGACTTTGGCATCGTAAGCGAGCATGACTTCATCGTAGTTGGAGAAGATCTTGCCTTCGCCCTTGGCAGCCGGTTTGACCAGGGTCAGGTAATAAGCACCGAGGACCATGTCCTGTGTCGGGACGGCGACCGGTTTGCCATCTTTCGGAGCCAGGATGTTATGAGACGAAAGCATGAGCGTCCGTGCTTCGGACTGGGCTTCTACGGAAAGAGGCAGATGGCAGGCCATCTGGTCACCGTCGAAGTCGGCGTTGAATGCCGTGCAGACCAGCGGATGCAGTTTGATGGCGCGGCCTTCCCAGAGAATCGGTTCGAAAGCCTGGATACCCAGACGATGCAGTGTCGGGGCGCGGTTCAAGAGGACAGGATGTTCCTTGATGACGTCTTCCAGGACGTCCCAGACTTCACTGTTGACGCGTTCGACTTTCTTCTTAGCGTTCTTGATATTGGTAGCAATGCCTTTTTCGACGAGTTTCTTCATGACGAAAGGCTTGAAGAGTTCCAGGGCCATTTCTTTCGGCAGGCCGCACTGGTGCATCTTCATTTCCGGACCGACGACGATAACCGAACGGCCAGAGTAGTCGACACGTTTACCGAGCAAGTTCTGGCGGAAACGGCCCTGTTTCCCTTTCAGCATATCCGACAGGGATTTCAGGGGACGGTTGCCCGGGCCCGTGACCGGACGGCCGCGGCGGCCGTTATCGATGAGGGCATCGACGGCTTCCTGGAGCATACGTTTTTCGTTGCGGACGATGATGTCCGGTGCGCCCAGTTCCAAGAGGCGGCTCAGGCGGTTGTTACGGTTGATGACCCGGCGATAGAGATCGTTCAGGTCGGACGTGGCGAAGCGGCCGCCGTCGAGCTGTACCATCGGGCGCAGTTCCGGCGGGATGACCGGGATGACATCCATGATCATCCATTCCGGTTTGTTGCCGGAGTGGCGGAAGGCTTCGACGACTTCCAGCCGGCGGATAGCGCGGACGCGGCGCTGGCCCGACGAATCGCGGAGTTCATCGCGGAGCTGTTTGTCCAGCTGGTCCAGGTCCAGGCCCTGCAGCAGTTCCTTGACAGCTGCAGCGCCCATGCCGACGCGGAATTTATCGCCGTACATATCCAGATACTGACGATATTCCGTTTCCGTCATCAGCTGCTGCTTGGTAAGCGGCGTATCGCCCGGATCGAGGACGATGTACGAGGCGAAGTACAAGACTTTTTCCAGCGAACGGGGAGAAATATCGAGGATCAGGCCCATCCGGCTGGGGATGCCTTTAAAATACCAAATATGAGATACCGGTGTAGCCAGTTTAATATGGCCCATCCGTTCACGACGGACTTTGGCGCGCGTGACTTCGACGCCGCAGCGGTCGCAGACGACACCTTTATACCGGATACGTTTGTATTTGCCGCAGTGACATTCCCAGTCCTTTGTCGGCCCAAAAATGCGTTCGCAGAACAACCCATCCCGTTCCGGTTTCAATGTACGGTAATTGATCGTTTCTGGTTTCTTGACTTCCCCGTGGGACCATTCGAGGATCTTTTCCGGCGAAGCAAGACCGATCCGCATGGAATCGAATTCATTCACATCAAGCACTAATACCGCTCCCTTCTATCGACTCGTTATTCATCATCTTCAGTAGTATCATCATCGTCAGCCTGTTCAGCTTCGGCGACGGCATCGAGGCTCATGGCACTCATGATGTCATCTTCGCCGCCGTTGGCGACGGGTTCCTGTCCTTCGCCTTCTTCTCCTTCGGCAGGAGCGTCTTCAGCCGGTGCAGCCGGTGTTTCCGGACCATTTTCACCTTCCATGACGCGGCGGAGTTCATCGGTCTGTTCCGGTTCCGTTTCATCGTCATCGTCGAGTTCCTTGATGACGACTTCTTCGCCGTCTTCGTTCAGGATCTGGACGTCGAGGCCGATGGCCTGGAGTTCTTTGAGCAGGACCTTGAACGATTCCGGTACGCCCGGTTCAGGAATATTTTCACCTTTGACGATCTTTTCGTAAGCCTTGACACGGCCGACGACATCGTCAGACTTAACAGTCAGCATTTCCTGGAGGGTATAGGCTGCGCCATACGCTTCCAGAGCCCAGACTTCCATTTCGCCGAAACGCTGGCCGCCGAACTGGGCTTTACCACCGAGCGGCTGCTGTGTGACCAGGGAGTACGGGCCTGTCGAACGAGCATGGATCTTGTCGTCGACGAGGTGATGCAGTTTGAGGAAGTACGTGTAACCGACAGTGACGCGGCGGTCCATCGGTTCCCCTGTACGGCCATCATAGAGGACGGATTTGCCGTCTTCCGGCAGGCCGGCGATCTTCAGGGCTTCAAAGACGTCTTCAGCCTGAGCGCCGTCGAAGACCGGTGTTGCGATATGGATACCGGCGACGTCCGGTTTGGGCATGCCGTATTTATCGAAATCATAGCCGGCAGCGCGGAGTTTTTCTTCCAGGCCCGGATCCATTTCCTTGATCTGTTTGCCCAGTTCGTGGACAGCCCAGCCAAGGTGGGTTTCCAAAATCTGACCGATATTCATACGAGACGGTACGCCCAAGGGGTTCAGGACGATCTGGACCGGCGTGCCATCGGGCAGGAAAGGCATATCTTCCTGGCGCATGACGCGGGAAACGACACCCTTGTTGCCGTGACGGCCAGCCATCTTGTCGCCTTCGTGGATCTTACGTTTCTGAGCGATGTAGACGCGGACCAGACGGTTTACGCCAGGCGGCAGTTCATCGTTATTTTCACGGGAGAAGATGCGGACGTTGACGACTTTCCCCGATTCACCATGAGGTACGCGCAGCGACGTATCGCGGACTTCGCGTTCCTTGTCGCCGAAGATGGCGCGCAGCAGACGTTCTTCCGGTGTCAGTTCCGTTTCGCCTTTCGGCGTGACTTTGCCGACCAGGACGTCGCCCGGGAAGACGTCGGCACCGATCATGATGATGCCGTTTTCGTCGAGGTTCTTCGTGCTTTCTTCACTGACGTTGGGGATTTCACGGGTAATTTCTTCCGAGCCCAGTTTCGTGTCTCGGGCATCACATTCGTATTCTTCGATGTGGATGGATGTGTAGAGGTCGTTCTTCGGGAGTTCTTCACTGAGGAGAACGGCGTCTTCGTAGTTATAGCCTTCCCAAGGCATGTAGGCTACGAGGATGTTGTAACCAAGAGCTAATTCGCCGCCGTCCGTAGCCATGCCGTCAGCCAGGGGCTGACCTTCCGTGACCCTTTCGTTCTTATAGACCAACGGGCGCTGGTTGATGCAGGTGCTCTGGTTGGAGCGGACGAATTTGATGAGTTTATATGTATCGACAGAACCAGAATCCGTGCGGACCTGGATGGTGTCGCCAGTAACGCGGGATACGACGCCGCTGTGTTTTGCCAGGACGCAGACGCCGGAATCACAAGCCGTCTTGTATTCCATGCCGGTGCCGACGAGCGGAGCCTGTGTGCGCAGCAAAGGTACAGCCTGGCGCTGCATGTTCGCACCCATGAGGGCACGGTTGGCATCGTCGTTTTCCAGGAAGGGGATCATGGATGTACCGACGGAAACGACTTCCTTAGGCGATACGTCCATGAAGTCGACGCGGTCAGCCCGGAATTCACGGGTATCTTCACCGTGACGGCAGGCAACGCGTTCGTGGACGAAGTGGCCGTCTTCGGTCAACGGTTCGTTGGCCTGGGCGATGACGTACTGTTCTTCTTCATCAGCCGTGATGTAGTGGACATCTTCCGTAACGACGCCCGTTTCTTTATCGACGCGGCGGTACGGGGCTTCGATGAAGCCGAATTCGTTGACTTTACCGAAGCAGGCCAGGGACGAAATCAAGCCGATGTTCGGGCCTTCAGGCGTTTCTACCGGGCACATGCGGCCGTAGTGGGAATGATGGACGTCGCGGACTTCGAACCCTGCGCGTTCACGGGACAGGCCGCCAGGGCCGAGGGCACTCAGACGGCGTTTGTGCGTGATTTCTGCCAGCGGGTTGGTCTGGTCCATGAACTGGGACAGCTGGCTGGAACCAAAGAATTCTTTGATAGCAGCGACGACAGGACGGATGTTGATCAAGACCTGAGGCGTAATGCTTTCAGCATCCTGGATGGTCATGCGTTCGCGGACGACGCGTTCCATACGGGTCAGGCCGATGCGGAACTGATTCTGCAAGAGTTCGCCGACACAGCGCAGGCGGCGGTTGCCCAGATGGTCGATGTCGTCAATGGTGCCGAAGCCGTCCATGAGGTTGAGGAGATAGCTGATGTGGGCGATGATGTCTTCGCGGGTAATCGTGCGGTGGTCATACGGAAGGTCGCTGTTGTTGCAGATGATCTTGTAGACCGAGCCGTCCGGTTTTTCGACGAAGGCTTCGACGAGGCCGCCGCCGTCACCGGCAGGCGCACCGTCGGCGATTTCGCGATGGAAGACGCCGCTTTCGCGGATCTTTTCAACTTCAGCCGAGCCGATTTCCGTATGGGCATCGACGATGACTTCCCCCGTTTCCGGGTTGACGATCGGTTCGTGCAGGGTCAGGCCAAAGAGGCGGCGTTCCCAGCCGAGCTTCTTGCCGGCTTTGTAACGGCCAACGCGGGCCATATCATAACGGCGCGGGTCGAAGAAGAGGCCTTCAAAGAGATTGCGGGCACTTTCAACGGTCGGCGGTTCACCGGGGCGGAGTTTCTTATAGATTTCAACGAGGGCTTCGTCCTGATTTTCCGTCGTATCTTTTTCAAACGTAGCCTTCAGGCGTTTATCGTCGAAGAAGAGTTCGAGGATGTCGGCGTTCGACGACCAGCCCAGGGCGCGGATGAGGACCGTGACAGGAATCTTGCGGTTGCGGTCGATACGGGCATAGACGATGTCGTTTGCGTCTGTTTCCAATTCGATCCAGGCCCCGCGGTTCGGGATGACCGTCGAATTGTACAGGCGGATGCCCATCGGGTCGATTTCGCGGCCATAGTAGACGCCCGGAGAACGGACGAGCTGGCTGACGATAACGCGTTCTGCCCCATTGATAATGAAGGTACCTGTATCAGTAATCAGTGGGAAATCACCCATGAATACTTCCTGGTCCTTGATTTCACCTGTTTCGTGGTTGACAAGACGGATCTGGACGCGGAGCGGTGCGGCGTATGTCGTATCGCGTTCCTTACATTCACGAATGTCGTACTTCGGTTCCCCTAATTTAAAATCCTCGAAGGATAAAGACAGGTTACCCGATGCATCTTCGATGGGAGAAATGTCTTTGAAGATATCTTTCAGTCCCTTTTCCAGGAACCATTCGTAGGATTTATTCTGTAAATCCAACAAATGAGGCATTTTCAAGACCTCGTTAATCTTAGCATACGTGTATCGAGTCCTTTTCCCTACTTGTACAGGTTTGAACATGCTGATTCTTCACCCCTTATAAAAAGTAAATCATTATGATAGCGTTGTACAGCGCCGTGTAAAGCGACAAAAAAGCAAGGCTCTCAGACGATTTGAACCTTGCTTAATTTTTTGCTCACCGGAAGCGCTTCCTCCATGTATCTCATAATATCAATTGAACATTTTGCAATGAGTTATTATAGCATAGCAAAGCACTTCTGTCAATATTCTATTTTAACAATTTTCTAAAATTTACCCTTACTGATGAACCCGGGCCAAAGTGTATTTCTTCTTCCCTTTGCGGACGATGACGAACTTGCCGTTGGAATTCTTGTGAGGTTTGACGATTTCGTCGAGGGACGTGACTTTGATGCCGTTGATGGTGACCGCACCGTGGGTGATGTCTTCGCGGGCCTGGCGTTTCGATTTGTAAATCTGGGAATCGACGAGCCAGTTGACGACGTCTTTTTCTTCGTTGGAAACGTCGACAGTCGGCATCTTGCCGAAGGCCTGTTCCAATTCGCTTTCCGACAGGTCGGCGATGCTGCCGTGGTACAGGGCTTCCGTGATGTTCTGGGCTTCCTTCAGGGCTTCCGGGCTGTGGACGAAAGTCGTGACTTCTTCAGCCAGGCGGCGCTGGGCCAGTCGTTTTTCCGGTTCTTTTTCGACCGATTCGGCCAGGGCGTCGATTTCTTCCTTGCTGAGGAAGGTGAAGTATTTCAAGTATTTGACGACGTCCGCATCATCCTGGTTGAGCCAGAACTGATAGAATTCAAAGGGCGATGTCTTTTCCGGGTCGAGCCAGACAGCGCCGCCGGCGGTCTTGCCGAACTTGGTGCCGTCCGATTTCAGCATGAGGGGAATGGTCAGGCCATAGGCTTTGGCATCGCTGCCGTGCATCTTGCGGATCGTGTCGATACCGGCCGTGATGTTGCCCCACTGGTCGGCGCCGCCGATCTGCAACTGGACGTCGTTATGGGAAAAGAGGTGTTCAAAGTCGATGGACTGGAGGATCTGGTAGGAAAATTCCGTAAAGGAAATGCCTGCTTCCAGACGGCTGGCGACAACTTCCTTGCTGAGCATGATGTTGACGCTGAACAATTTGCCATAATCGCGGAGAAAATCGAGGAGGTTGATCTTGCTGAGCCAATCATAGTTATTGACGAAAGTGATGTTTTCCGAATCGCCGAAGAGATGGAGGAACTGGGCCTTCAATTTTTCTGCATTGGATCTAATCTTTTCCAAAGTCTGCAGCTGACGTTCCGTCTTACGGCCGCTCGGGTCGCCAATGGTACCCGTACCGCCGCCGATGACGACATACGGATGATGGCCGGCATTGGCAAAGCGCTTGAGCATCATGAACGGAATCAAGTGGCCGATATGCATGCTGTCGCCCGTCGGGTCGACGCCGCAGTAGAGGGATACACTCTTTTCTTCCGTCAGTTTGCGTAACCCTTCTTCATCTGTCATCTGATTGACGGCACCGCGCCAAGACAATTCATCAATAATATTCATCGAATTCGCTCCTTTTGTATAAAAAATGATAAGTTACTCTTCATTATAACGACATGAACGTGTTACGTCAATGTGCGTAAGGGCTTGTCACACAACGCCAAGCCCTTAAGTTGTTAGTGGCTAGTGGCTAGTTGTTAGCAGATGGATTTAAATTTAAAGGTGGTCGTTCGTCGCAGTTCGCGAAACCATGCTACATTGGCCCGCTTGGTATATGGCTGACTATTCGCGGCGGGCCGCCCAAGGCTCCCTTCATAGGGGAGCTGGCCGCCGAAGGCGGTCTGAGAGGTTAAAGGTCGGCCCGCTACGCGCCGAGGGTATCTCGAAGCGTCGTTGTCACTTTGAGTCTGTCGCGGCGTCGCCGCCGCATCTGAATCCGAGATAAACGGCCGGTCGCAGGTCGCAGGCCGCCGTTCGCGAAACCATGCTACGTTGGCCCGCTTGGTATATGGCTAACTATTCGCGGCGGGCCGCCCTAGCCGGGTCGGCCCCTACGATGGCCCCGATTGGGGCATTTTATGAATCCGAGAGGCTACTGGCCAATCCGATTGACCAGGAAGCCGCCGAGGATGGCCGCCGTGAGGGACGCGGCGATGATGGCGGTCTTGGCCGTCATCAGGACCGGGCTGCCAGGAAAGGCCAGGCCGGCGATGAACAGGGACATGGTGAAGCCGATACCGGCCAGTAGGCCGACGGCCCAGAAGTGTTTCATCGTCAGCCCTTCTGGCAGGGACGCTTTTTTCAAGGCCGTCAACAGCCAGACGGCCAGGCCGATGCCGATGGGCTTGCCCAGGACCAGGCCAGCCAGGACGCCCAGTCCCGGTGCCGACGCCAGGCCGGTCAGGCCGCTCAGGTCGAGGCGGATGCCGGCGTTGGCCAGGGCGAAGACGGGCATGATGACGAAAGCCGAGACAGGCGTCAGGGCGTGTTCTGCCCGCAGCAGCAGGCCTTCCCTTCCATCCTTGCCGGGCACGGCCGGCATGGCGAAGCCCGTAAGGACGCCGGCCATAGTCGGATGGATACCGCCGTAGAAGAAGGCCAGCCAGATGAGGATACCTCCCACAGCGTAAAACCAGGCTGATTGCCAATTCCTGCGGCACCCAGCCAGCATCAGCAGCCAGACGATGAGGCCGCCGGCCAGGACCGGAAGGTTGAGGGAACCGGCATAAAAGACAGCGATGACGACGATACCGCCGAGATCATCGACGATGGCCAGGGCCGTCAAAAAGACGACGAGGCTGCGCGGCGCTTTCGGAGCCGCCAGGGACAGGACGCCCAGGGAAAAGGCGATGTCCGTCGCCATGGGGATGCCCCAGCCACCAGCCGTCGGCAGGCCGGCATTGCACAGGCCATAAATCGCAGCCGGCACGAGCATGCCACCCAAGGCCGCAGCCATGGGCAGCATCGCTGCCGATCGGGACTTCAGTTCTCCATAGAGGAATTCCCGCTTCACTTCGGCGCCGACGACAAAGAAGAACAGAGCCATGACGGCGTCATTGACCCAGTGCAGCAGGGACATGTGCGTCCCTGCCGGCAGCGGGGCCTGGAGCCAGCGTTCATAAACGGGACCGAAGGGAGAATTAGAGATGGCCATGGCAAGTATCGCACAGGCAATGAGTAACAGTCCGCTTAACGATTCTCGTTTCATATTTCCTCCTTGATTGGGTGATGTCACACGAATGTTTCTAATATCATGCACGGATTTTTTCTTTATAGCTTGTAGTATAGAGTTTGTAGTTTGTAGAAGATGGCTTTAAATTATTTACGCTTTGCTGCAAACTAAAAACCGGGCGGGCCGCCCTTTGGGACGGGCCCCTACGAGTTTTGGCGGGCCGCCCTTTGGGACGGCCCCTATTACGGGTTCGGACGGCGTTCGAGGATGACGCCCTGGCGGTAGGCTTCCAGCAGGGCCTTCAGGTCGTGGATCATCTGGAGGAGTTTCTTGCCGTTATCCGTGTCGCCGATCATGACGCGCTTCGGTTCCAGTTCGACCTGTGTCGATTCGGAATCGATGTCGACGTTGTTCATCAACGCCTGGTAGACATCTTCAAAGGGGTAGTGAGATTTGATGCGGATGCCGTGGGAGTTGAAGATGAGCGTGTAGCCGGCAATGCCCGTCGACCCCTGGTAGGCCTTGCAGAAACCGCCGTCGATGCAGATTTCCTTGCCTTCTGCCCGGATAGGGCTTTCGCCTTTCTTGACCTTGACCGGCGTATGGCCATTGATGATGTGCCCCTGAGGCGAGTCGATACCGAATTCGTGAAGGATCTTGATGCATTCGTCTTTATCGCGATTCAGGCGGTAGTAGGCATTCTGCGGTTCTTTCCACGTCGATTCGTCTATGATGTAACTCCGTTCAAAAGTCTTGACGATGCGGCCGGATACAGGGGAATCGGCACCGCACCAGAGGTACCACATATAGTCCAAGCTGTCAGTATCGCGCTGGTCATAAGCCCGGCGGATGAGGTGTTCCGCCTTATCCATGAAGGCTTTGCCCTTATACGGCTTGCCGTCGAGGTAGATTTCCTTAAAGCTGCCGTCTTCGTTGAGGGGCAGGCCGCCGTGGAACAGGAGGTTGTTATTCATGCAGCGGTATAACGAGCCGTGGCTGTAGAGGAAGCGGATGTGGCGCTGCAGGCGTTCGCTTTCGGTAAATTCGGCCTGGATATCGTTCATGAGCTGGTGTTCTTCTGGCGACAGCGTGTATGGGTCCTGGGGATTGACCGTCGGGAAGTCCTTGGTCTTCAATTCATACGTCTTGCCATCGAGGGTGATGACGCCTTTTTCCCAATCAATCTTGTGGAACAGCAGGCGGTCGTCCATATTGTAGTCGGGATGGCGGTAAATGGTCTGACCTTCCAGCTTGGCCACGATGACGTTGATGGCCTTGACCATGGGCTCAATGCCGTCGTCCTCTTTATACGTCTGCAAGGCAAAGAGGGCAAAGGGCCGAAGGCTGATGCCATAGCCGCTTTCTAATATTTCCATATTATGGTAACGGATGTTATTGCGCAGGACATTGGCGATGCAGGCTGCGTTGCCGGCAGCAGCACCCATCCAGAGGACGTCGTGGTTGCCCCACTGGATGTCCAGAGAGTGATGATGCATGAGCGTGTCCATGATCTTGTCGGCATGAGCGCCGCGGTCGTAGATATCGCCGATGATGTGCAGGTGGTCGACGGCCAGCCGTTTGATGAGATTGGCCAAAGCGTAAATGAATTGGCGCGTACTGCCCGTTTCCAAGATGGTGTCGAGGATTTTCATGTGGTAAACAAGCTGGTTCTGGTCTTCATCGGGCTGGGCGTGCAAGAGTTCATCGATGACGAAGCGGAAGACTTCCGGCATGGCTTTACGGACTTTCGACCGCGTATATTTCGATGACAAGAGCTTGGCCAGGTCGATCATCCGTTCCAGCGTCGTCCGGGCCCAGTCATCGGTGACCTTGCCTTCGCGGTAGAGCATGTTCAGCTTTTCCTTAGGATAATAAATAAGGGTCAGCAAGTCGTCCTGTTCGGCCTTGCTCATCTTGTCAGAAAAAATCATTTCCACTTTTTCGCGGATGACGCCGGAGCAGTTGTTGAGGATGTGATAGAAGGCTTCGTATTCACCGTGCAGGTCACTCATGAAGTGTTCTGTCCCTTTCGGCAGGTTGACGATGGCCTGCAGATTGATGATTTCCGTGAACGTCGCCGCCTGCGTGGGATACTCCTTGGACAGGAGCTCCAAATAGCGCAAATATTCCGGGGAATAGGTATCGTACGTTTCCATGTTGCGTACCTCTCTTTCTTATATAGTATATGTTGTATGGCTTATTTACTTTCTATTGTATATCATCATTGTCAGGGTGACTAGGTTCTTTTTCTGATTTTTGTCACCTTCCTCTCCATTTTGTTTAACTGGTGTATACAATTATTTCTTCAGCAAAAGACAAAGGGCCGTCTTCCCCCTTCTTCCTCAATAAGTATAGTTCTATTTATACCATGATTTTGATTCATATTGCAATTATTTTTAACGAATACCTTCCTTTAACTTACTATAACGTTTATCTTATACCTTAAAAATCCTTGAATTTTGACGTCCTCTTTCACATAGTGGCAATGCAGTGCCATCATGGAAAAATCTTTTCCTCATTGTGGTATTTGCAAGGACGGAAAAACATGCTATTATGTAATTGTAGAAATCAGTTTTAGGTATAATTAATTTCAAATGAGGTGATTACATATGAATAAGTATTTGGAATCTGTCATTGAAAATGTACGCACGAAACACGCAAACGAACCGGAATTCGTCCAGACCGTCGAAGAAGTCTTCAGCTCCCTGGACCCTGTCGTCGAACGCCACCCGGAATATGAAAAGTTCGACCTCCTCAATCGTCTCGTCGAACCGGAACGGCAATTCACATTCCGCGTCGTCTGGCAGGATGATGCCGGCAAATACCACACCAACACGGGCTACCGCTTCCAGTTCAACGGCGCTATCGGGCCCTACAAAGGCGGCCTTCGTTTCCAGAAGAATGTATACTCAGGCATCATCAAATTCCTGGGCTTTGAACAGATTTTCAAGAACGCACTGACCGGCCTGCCTATCGGCGGCGCCAAAGGCGGGGCTGACTTCGACCCGACGGGCAAGTCCGACGCTGAAATCATGCGTTTCTGCCAGAGCTATATGCAGGCTCTCTATCGCTACATCGGTCCTGATGTCGACGTACCGGCTGGGGACATGGGCGTCGGCGGCCGTGAAATCGGCTACCTCTTCGGCGAATACCGCCGCCTGAAAGGCTGCTTCGAAAACGGTGTCCTCACGGGCAAAGGCTTCAGCTTCGGCGGTTCCCGCATCCGTCCGGAAGCTACGGGCTACGGCGCCGTATACTTCCTGGAAAACGTTCTCAAAGACGACGGCCAGGACATCAAAGGCAAGACTATCGCCGCTGCCGGCTTCGGCAACGTAACCTGGGGCATCTGCAAGAAAGCTACGGAACTGGGTGCCAAAGTCGTTACCCTGTCCGGTCCGGACGGCTACATCTATGACCCGGACGGCGTCGCTACGCAGGAAAAGATCGACTACATCGTCGAAATGCGCAACAGCGGCCGCAACCGCGTCCAGGACTATGCCGATAAATTCGGCGTCGAATTCTTCCCGGGCGAAAAACCGTGGGGCCGCAAAGTCGACATCATCATGCCGTCGGCTATGCAGAACGACGTCCATATGGAACAGGCTAAACAGATTGCTGCCAACAAGATCCGCTACTACATCGAAGTCGCCAATATGCCGACGACCAACGATGCCCTGAAATTCTTACTCGACCAGAAAGACATCATCGTCGCTCCGTCGAAAGCCGTCAACGCCGGCGGTGTCGCTACATCGGCCCTGGAAATGAGCCAGAACAGCGAACGCCTGGTATGGACTGCCAAGGAAGTCGATGACCGTCTCCACGAAATCATGAACACCATTTACCAGAACTGCAAAGACGCAGCTGCCCGCAACGGCCTGGGCTACAACCTCGTAGCCGGTGCCAATATCGCCGGGTTCGAACGCGTCGCCGACGCTATGCTGGCACAAGGTGTCTTCTAAGGTATACCTGAAACTGAATATATAGAGCGTGAAAAAAGGAGCTGTCGCATCGCGACAGCTCCTTTTTTTAGTATTAAGTTTGCAGTTTGTAGTTTGTAGTGAATAGCTCTAAATTTAAAGCCATCTTCTACAAACTACAAACTCTGTACTACAAACTCGTCTTTCATCTGCTGGCGCAGGGTCGTGTCCTGGGCGAAGAGCAGGGCCAGGCGTGCCATGATTTCGGCGCCTTTGACGATGGTCGGTTCGATGGTCCTGGCCTTGACGGCATTGGCGATGTCCGTCGAGTGTTCCGGCATGGGGACGTCGCCCCAGGCCAGGTGGACGTGGACGGCCGGGCACTGATGGCTGACGTTGCCGACGTCGGAGCTGCCGCAATCCTTTGGTTCTTCGTAAGGGATCCCCATGGCCTGGAGGACCTGTTCCGACGCTTTCGTCGCCGCTTCATTCCAGACCATGTTATCGAATTTGCAGCCCATTTGGGTGACGTCATATGTCGTTTCCGTAGCAATGGCCGCCCCTTTGAAGCAGTTCATGACCTTGGCCACGACGGTATCGAGATATTCCCGTTCGCTGTGGCGGATACAACATTCGACTTCGGCGTAATCGGGGACGACGTTGGAGGCGGCCCCACCGTTTACGATATACGAGCCGATGCGCGTTTCCGGCCGGACGTGCTGGCGCAGCATATCGACGGCGTGCAGGGCCAGCATGGCCCCATTCAGGGCATTGCGGCCGTTCCAGGGTTCACCGGCGGCGTGAGCCGTCTGGCCGTGGAAGGCGATGCGGTAGTCGTCGAGGGCCAGGAAAGGGGAATTGGCATTGGTCCGGGTCGGCGACACATGGACCATGACGGCGAAATCGTAGTCCTTGAAGACGCCCTGGTCGCACATGATGACCTTGCCGCCGCGCAGTTCTTCGTCCGGTGTACCGATGAGGTCGACGTCGACAGGAAGGTCGTCCAAATCCTTTAAGGCCGCAGCGGCCAGGAAGCTCATGGCGCCATTGGCCGAATGGCCGCAGCCGTGGCCGACACCGGGCAGGGCGTCGTATTCCGCCAAAAGGGCCATCTTGAAGACGGGTTTATCGACCCGATGGGCGATGGCTCGGAAAGCCGTCGGCTGACCGGTGAACTGTTCTTCCACGTCCATGCCCAAAGAACGGCACAAATCGACGTAGTGCCGGCAGGCATGATATTCTTCACCGGACAGCTCCGGGTCGTCAGCAATGGTATAGTTGAGCTGAAAAGCCTGGGCTTCATGGGCTTTCAAGGCTTTCTTCAAATCTTCGAGGGTATTCATTTTCTAAAAAAACTCCTTCTATCCAATGATAAACATATATAAGGGAATGATGACGATGCCCATGACGACGGTGATAAAGCTGACTTCCGTCGAATAACGGACATCGGCGCCGACGGACTTGGCGACGACTGTCATCTGGGTCATGGCCGGCATACTGGCCTGCATAGTAAAGACCTGGGCCGACATGGGCGTGACCGGGATGAAGGGCAGGAGCACCAGGACGCAGGCCGGACAGACCAGGAAGCGGCCGACGAGGGCGCCGATGATGTCCCGGTCCCAGCGGACCGACGCCAGAGAAATGCCCGTCATTTCAATGCCGATGACCATGAGCGACAGCGGCGTCGCCATATTGCCGACGTATTGGAACGACGTCAGCAGGAAATCAGGCAGCTTGATATTGGCCATAATCAGGACCAGGCCAGCCAAAAAGCCCAGGAGCGGCGGCGAAAAGACTTTCTTCAGGGTCTGCAGGGAAAACAAGGGCATATTCCCCTTGCCGCCCAGACTGTCGTTGACGATATGGTAGACGCCGAGGGTCCAGAACATGGTCGTGTTGGCCATGTAATAGAGCATGACCGACGGCACGCTCTGCGTCCCGAACAGGGCCAGGTTGACGGGCAGGCCGATGAAGATGGTATTGGCAATGAAAAAACAAGTGATGAAGACGCCCTGCCGGTCCTGGCGGATGTGCAGGACTTTGGCCGCTATGCGGCCGACGGCATAGGCCAAAAGGATTGACGCAAAGGGCAGGAGCAGGTCCGGCGCGATGCGGAGCAGCGAATCATGGGTAAAGTCCTTTTCCAGCTGGCAGAGCATGTATAAGGGCAGGCTTATCTTCATGACCAGCTTGGTAAAGACAGCGCTCATGTCCGGCCCGAACCAGCCTTTCTTAGCTAAGATGAAGCCGATGGAAATGATGAAGAGGACTTCAAAAATACCTTGTAAACCGTGCAATACGCCTTCCACGTTACCGCTTCCCTTCTAAATGATATAACTCAGGCCGCCGGTCGCGAAAGACTTTGATGCGGCTGCGGATGTCTTTGATGACGGACAAGTCGATTTCGCCGGTAACGATTTCCTCACCGTCTCCTCCTTGGGCCAGCACTTCGCCCCACGGATCGATAATCATAGAATGGCCGCAGAAGCGGTAGTCACCGCAGGTACCGCAGCTGTTGACGGCGACGACGAAGAACTGGTTCTCAATAGCCCGGGCCCGATTGAGTATCTGCCAATGAGCCAGTCTGGGATGAGGCCAGGCGGCCGGGACAAAGAGGATCTGGGCACCGGCCAGGGCCGCCATGCGGACCCACTCACCAAAGCGCAGGTCATAACAGGTAATCGACGCCATAGGGATGTCGCCCAGGAAGAACGTATTCAAGTGATCTCCCGGCGCGAAGACCTTCTCTTCCCCACCAGGCGTGAATAAATGGCATTTGTCATACGATGAGACACGATTCCCCTCTTCATCGACGATATACGTCGTATTGTACAGGCACCCGTCGTGACGGCGGACAATGGAGCCGCCGATGAGCTGGATATGACAGGACGAAGCCAGGTCCTGCAAAAACGCCTGGGCCTGGCGGCCCTCTTCATCGGCCAGGTCATAAACATCAGGCGGGTAGAACGACAGGTCCCACAATTCAGGCAGCACGGCCATATCCGAACCAGCCCTGGCCGCCTGTTGGACGCGGCGCCGGACCTGGTCGAAATTGGCCTGCCTGTCGCCGGGGACGATAGGAAATTGAATGAGTGAGATTTTCACTGCACTTCCCCCTTTCTTTAATTGTCATGTCAATTTAGCTTTATTATATACCATACTATAATATGTAAAAAGTATTTTTTTCGAATACCTCTGGACGACTTGAAAAGAGGCGGCCGCCTTGTTATATTAAAGTTAATTATTGCATAAAGAAGGGGTATCATGGAAGAAAATGAAAAGATGAAAGATTGGCTCACAGAACTCATGAGCTGTACAGCCTGTCACTTACGGGACGAAGGCAACCGCGGGCCGACGCGCTATTCCGGCGATTGCGCGTCGCCGCTGATGTTCGTCGGCGAAGGACCCGGCGGTGTGGAAGATGAATACGGCGTTCCCCTCGTCGGCCCGTCGGGGCAGCTCCTCGACAAGGCCTTGTGGAGCGTCGGACTCACGCGGGACCACGTCTATGTCACCAACATCGTCAAGTGCCGGCCCAAGAACAACCGCACGCCGACTCTGGAAGAAGGGCGCCACTGCGCAGACATCCATTTAGTCAAAGAAATCGAACTGGTCCGGCCGAAAGTCATCGTCTGCCTGGGCAAAGTTGCCTTCCAGTATTTCTATGGCCGCGCCGCCAGCATCATGCGCAATCGCGGCAAGTGGTTCACATGGCGCGGCTACGACATCATGCCGACATATCACCCGGCCTTTCTCCTGCGTCAGACCGGCCACGAACTGGTCGAATCGAAGTGGCAGGTCTACTACGACTTCAAAGCGGCCGTCGAAAAAGCCAAAGCCGCCATGCCCGACTATACCTATCAGAGCCCGGAAAAGCCGGACCTCCTGGCCCAATATGCGGCATTAAAAGAGAGCCGGCATTGGTAAATGGCCCTTGAAGGCCGCAGGCCGCAGGTCGCAGGTCGCAGGCCGTGAAAAAAAAAGAGGCTGTCGCATTAAGACAGCCTCTTTTTACGTTGATCGTAGGTCGTTCATCGTTTGTCGTATGGGATTAAAAATATCAACTCATCGCGATGAACTACGAACGAAATACGATTTAGTCAAAAATACGGTCGTACAGGTGGCTCCGTTCGAGGAATTCTTCGACTGTCGGGAAGCCTAATTGTTTCAACAATTCGATGACATAGGGATTTTCCATGGGTGTCTTGTAGGCCGCTTGTTTGCCGTAGGCCTGGACGTTGATCTTGCCTTCTTCTTTCTTGATGATGGCCCGGGGACCGCCGACGCAGCCGCCCAGGCAGCCCATGCCTTCAAAGAAGTTGCCATCGCGGTTGCCGGCCAGGATGTCGTTGATCATGGCCTTGCAGGCCGGGACGCCATCGGCTTTGCGCGTCTTGATGTCGACTTTGCGGTCCGGGTTCAGCTGATGGACCGTTTCCGTGACGGCTTCAGAGACGCCGCCGGCATAGGCGTAGCAGATGCCCGCTTCCGAAGCGTGGGGCACGTTGTCTTCCGGCAGGGATGCCAGGTCGATGTCCGTAACCGTCAGGAAGTCGCGCAGTTCCTGATAGGTCAGGACGTAATCAATAGCGCCTACCAGATCCGGTTCTTTCCGTTCAGCTTTCTTAGCCAGGCAGGGCCCGATGAAGACGGTCTTGGCATTAGGATGCAGGGCCTTAACTGTACGGCCGCCGGCAATCATAGGCGAGACAGAACCCGGGACGTTGGGCAGGAGCTGGTGATAGAGCTTCTTGATCATGGCAATCCACATGGGGCAGCAGCAGCTAGTGAGCTGGAACTGGTCTTCATTGTTGATGTTCTTGTCGAATTCCAGGGCTTCTTTCAGAGTCAGGATATCGGCAAAGACGGCGACTTCCAGCATGCCCGTGAAACCCAGGCGCTTGAAGGCCGTCCGCAGTTTCCCCATGGTAACATCGGGACCGAACTGGCCGGATATGGCAGGCGCGACCAAGGCGTAAATAGGGCCGTCATAGTCGTGCAGTTCCTGGACGACAGGGATGAGGTCTTTCCGCGTCTTCAGGGTATCGAGCTTGCAGGCATCGACGCAGGCCTGGCAGCCGACGCACTGGCTGTCGTCGATGGAGATGCCATCGGGACCGGACGTGATAGCGCCCCAGTCACAGGCTTCCTGGCAGTGATGCGGTTCATCGGGCGGACAGAGACAGGGCTTGACCCGCCAGATCAGGGGATGGTCGTCGGGATGAGCCAGACAATCGATCAATTTCGGATCACCATCGCCGCCGACCGGTTTACCGTCAGCAGCCCGTTTAAGCATCTGCTGGTACAATTCATCTAATGTTTTCATGAGGAACCTCCTTTGTGAACATCTGTAAACACAGACTGATACAGCCTTATTGTAACAGATTTTTCGTCATTACAACAGTTTTATGATAATTTTATGTTCTATATTGAAAAAGCCTGCCCAGATTGCTATAGTGAGTACGATTTGCAAAAAAAGGAGGCTTTTTTCATGAAAGGCATCGCCGATTTTACACGCGGTCCAGTAACGAAACAATTAATCTGTTTTGCCCTGCCCCTCTTTGCGTCGCAGCTCTTACAGATTCTCTATAATATGGCCGACATGGTCATTGTCGGTCAGGTCATGGGAAAAGTCGGTCTTTCTGCCGTCGCCATCGGCGGCGACATCACGAATTGCCTGACCTTTGTGGCCATGGGCTTTTCCAATGCCGGTCAAGTACTCCTGGCCCTCTACATCGGTGCCGGGAAGCGCCGGGAACTGACAGCCTTCGTCAATACGCTTTTCCTGCTTCTCTGCGGAATCGCCGTGGTCACGACGGGCCTGGGCTTATACTGGCGTCACGAAATCCTGGGGCTCATGCAGGCCCCGCCTGAATCGTTCGACCAAGCCCTGGCCTATGCCAGCCTGACCATAGGCGGCTTATTCTTCATTTATGGATATAATGCCATCAGCGCCATCCTGCGCGGCATGGGTGATGCCAAACATCCTTTTTACTTCATCAGCATCGCTGCCGTGACCAACATCGTCCTGGACATCGTCTTGGTCATCTTCTGCCGCTGGGGTGCAGCCGGAGCTGCTATGGCCACGGTTCTCAGCCAGGCTCTCAGCTTTGCTCTGGGCTTCCACTTCTTATGGCGCCACCGGAGATGCTACGACTTCTGGCAAGATACGCCGCGATTTGCCTTTGACAGCCATGCCGCCGTAGCATTGATGAAACTCGGCATCCCGATGGCCATCAAAAATGCATCGGTCCAATTCTCCAAGCTCTTCGTCAGCTCCTGGATCAACTCGTATGGCGTCGCCGTATCGGCCTTTGCCGGTATTGCCAATAAGCTGACGAGTACAGCCAACCTCATTTCTAACGCCATCAACACAGCCGGTTCGACCATGGTCGGCCAAAACATCGGCGCCCGCCAATACAGCCGGGTCCGCCAGATCATCGTGACCATCTTTGAAATCGTCACGACCCTGGCCCTGGCCGCTTCCTTTATCCTCTGCCTCTGGCCCGTATCGGTATACCATCTGTTCACGACAGACGAGGCGGTCATCGCTGTCGGGCTGGAATACCTGCCCATCGGCGTCCTCTGCTTCTTTGGCTGTGCCGGCCGCTCCGGCATGAATGCCCTCATCAATGGCAGCGGCAATACGAAGGTCAATTTCGCCACGGCCATTTTCGACGGCCTCGTCCTTCGCCTGGGGCTGTCCGTCCTATTCGGCCTCTATCTCAACTGGGCTTACCTCGGCTTCTGGCTCGGCGATGCCTTGGCCAACTTCACCCCGCTATGGGTAGGCGCTGCCTTCTACGCCAGCGGGAAGTGGAAAGAACGCCGGCTCTGAACTTTATCCATTTTGTGAAGGAAACGGGCCTCGTCCGCTACTAAATCGTCACAATGGACTCGTATACTAAAAAGCACAAGGAGGGATAGTTATGAAAATAAAACGCCTTATCGCTTTATCCGCTATGGCCGCAGCCCTTGCCAGTGGCGCCGCCTTGGCTCAGGATAATCATTATGACGGCTCCTGGCACCATCCGGCAGCCTGGCAGGATCAGCAAGTTCCATCTCTGCAGAACCGTAACAAAGACAGCCGCGAAGATCAGATCCGCAAACAGCGCGAACGAGACGAAAAAATCCGCAAACAGCGCGAAAAAGAAGAAAAGAAACGCATCGAACGGGAAAAGAAAGAACGCCAGCGGGCTGAAGCCAACCGCAAAAAGAAAAAACCGAATTTCAACAACCAGAATCAGCAGAACTGGCCTCATTTCTAAACAAGCCAGCAATTTCGAGGGGGAATAAATAATGAAGACATGGAAACACTTTTTAGCCGTAACGGCAGCCGCTACGGCGCTGATGAGCGGCGCAGCCTTTGCCCAGTCGGCACCGCAGAATACACCTTGGCAGTATGGCCAGAACCAGCCGCAGCAGGTACAGCAGAACCAGCCCCAGGCCCAGAATGACCGCAACCGCCAGCAGCCGAACGCAGCTCAGCCGTCGAACAAACAGCAGGCTCCGAAAGACAACAGCAAAAATCAGGGCAATAAGAATCAGAAAAAAGAAAAACCAGTGAAAAAAACGACGAATAAAAATACGACAAAAGATGTAAAGAACACAAAGAACAACAAAGACGTCAAGAACAACAAAGACGTCAAATCGCCGTATCAGCAGGACCAGAACCCGACATATGACAAGGCTATCCAGAAGACACTGCCGGGATATAGCCGGTAGTTGTTAGTGGCTAGTGGTTAGTGGTTAGTGGCTCGTAGGGGCTCGTCGCATGAATACTTCTGACATCATGCACAGCCCCTTTTTTCCTGACGTTTGATGTTTGACCTATGATGTTTGATGAAACCGCTTCAAGAAGGGGCTTTACAAAACACGGGAATACTGGTAGAATAACTAAGTAAATGTTTCATGCGGGTGTAATTCAGTGGTAGAATACGAGCTTCCCAAGCTTGGTACGAGGGTTCGATCCCCTTCATCCGCTCCAGAAGATAAAAAGGGGCTGTCTCATTCAGACAGCCTCTTTTTGAGTTTCAAGAATGATAAAAAATTTAAAGCCAGCTTCTACAAACTCCGTACTACAAACTATAAAGGAAAAGGGGCCTTGCATGATGATAAAAATCTTCGTGCGACAGCCCCTTTTTAGTGGCTAGTGATTAGCGGATGGCTTTAAATTTAAAGCAACCTCTCCGGCCTTTCAGGCCACCTCCCCTATTAAGGGAGGCAAGAGCTAGTAGCCAGTACGAGCCACTAGCCACGAGCCACTAGCCACTAACTACGAGCCACTTTCCCTACTTAGCCGGCATAGCCGCCTTTTACGCCTTCACGGGCATCTTTTTCCCAATCTTCGAAATGTTCTTTGGCAGCCTTGCCGATTTGTTCGTCGTTGTTGTAATCGCCGAGTTCGGTCTGTACTCCGTCTTCCTTGGCTTCGGAAGCGTTGACGGCTGCTGCGAAATCACGGCCGTACTGGCGGCATGTTTCCTGGGTTGCCTGGTCCGGGTTCCACTGGCAGCGCAGGCCGTCGTTGACGACGTCGAAGCCGGCACCCTGGAGGAGAGCTGTAATCTGTTTGACAGCTTCACCGCTCCAGCCATAGCTGCCGAAAGCAGCGGCTTTCTTATTCTTGAATTTCAGGCCGCGGATCATTTCCATGATGCCGCCGATGGAGAAGAGGAAGCCGTAGTTGATGGTCGGCGAGCCGACGAGGATGGCTTTCGATTTGAAGACTTCCGTAACGATGTCGTTCTTGTCATCGACAGCGGAGTTGAAGAGTTTCACCGTCAGCGTCGAATCCGTTTCGCGCAGGCCTTCGGCGATGCATTCAGCCATGCGGCGCGTGGAATTCCACATCGTATCGTAAATGATGGTGATCTGGTTTTCCTGATAAGCTTTGGCCCAATCCTGGTATTTGGCTACGATTTTCAGGGGATCTTTGCGCCAGATGACACCGTGGCTCGGGCAAATCATGTTGACCGGGACACCCATCTTGAGGATTTCATCGATTTTCCGCGTAACCATGGGGCTGTAGAGGTTGAGGATATTGGCATAGTATTTCATGGCTTCCTGATAGAGTTCTGCCTGGTCTACGCAGTCATTGTACATTCTTTCGCTGGCATAGTGCTGACCGAAACCGTCGTTGCTGAAGAGGATGTTTTCGCCGGTCATATAAGTAAACATCGTATCCGGCCAATGGAGCATAGCGGCTTCGATGAAGACGAGCTGGCTGTCGCCCAGGTCCAGGGTATCGCCGGTCTTGACGTTGACGAAGTTCCAATCCTGGTGATAGAGGCCGCGCAGGATGGCTTCCCCTTTCTTGGTGCAGTAAATCGGCGTATCCGGGATTTCCCGCATCAGTGCCGGTAAAGCGCCGCTGTGGTCGTTTTCATTGTGGTTCATGACGATATAGTCGATGTCTTTGAGGTCGATTTCCTTCTTCAAGTTAGCGACGAATTCGTCGTCAAAGGGTTTCCAGACCGTGTCCATGAGGACCGTCTTTTTATCGCGGATCAAGTAGGAGTTGTACGAAGAGCCCTTTTCTGTCGAATATTCATGGCCGTGGAATTCGTTCAATTCCCAGTCGATTTTACCTACCCAAGTCACTTTTTCTGTAATTTTTTTACCCATGATGATCGTCTCCTTTTCAGTTATCTCTATATGATGAAATTATTCTAACGTAAGCAGCAATGCCATTTTAAAGGGTCCATCGGCGGTGATGGCATGGCGGCCGTTCTTGGCAAAAGCAAAGTTTTCGCCGGCCTTGATTTCATGATCTTCGCCTTCATAGCGGATGACGGCTTTGCCTTCCAGGGCAAAAATCAAGGCTTCGCCAGGAGCAGCGTGTTCCGAAAGGCCTGTGCCGGCGCCGAAGCTCATGACGACGAATTTGACTTTAGGCGACTGGATAATGTCGCGGTTGATGATCTTACCATCCTGGTAAGGCACGAGGCCTGCCAAAGAGAAAATCTTGCCTGCATCGATGTTCATAAGGAATTCCTCCTCTACTGTAAGTTCCGTATAGACCGCCCCATCATGGCTCTTCATGCCAACGGGTACGGACGGCGGTGCGATGATGGCCTGACCAGCCACCAGATTATGTTCTTCCCCCGGCCAGTGAACGGTCAGCGTACCGTCAGCGACATAGAGGACTTTCGCCTGCCTGTAGATTTCCGGACTGATGTCCGTACCGGCAGCCAGGGAAAAGTAAAAGACTTGATACTGGGCTTCATTGACCAGTTCTTTAGAAATCGTACAGCCGGCCACTGGGGCATTATCACTGCTGATAGAAAAGATATGGCCTTTCGTTTCTTTCATTCCACTCACCTCGTTTTTTCTTTCCCTTCGATGTGTTAAGTATACGTTTTTTTCATCATTACAGCTGTTGTAATTACAACAGATAATAGAATTTCTCAATTAAAAAAGAGGCATCGCATTACGCGATGCCTCTTTTTAGGGGCTAGCTTTAAATTTAAAGCAACCTCTCGGACCGCCTTCGGCGGCCAGCTCCCCTATTATGGGAGCCTTGAGGCCAGCCTCTGCGAGCTGCTGACTGCTTAAAGGGGCTTGTCGCACGAAGGCTTCTACCATCATGCGAGGTCCTGTTCACTTTATAGTTTGTAGTGCGGAGTTTATAGTTTGTAGAAGAGGACCTTAAATTTAAAAACCTTCGCTAAAAACTAAAAACTTAAAACTTAAAAAGGGGCTGTCGCATTAAGCCATTTTGGCTTCGTGCGACAGCCCCTTTTTTCATCCTCACTGGATTTCAATGGTGTTGGTCGGTTGTGCCTGTTGGGCATCTTTCGGGAGAGTTACGGTCAGGACGCCATCTTTGAAAGCAGCCTGGATACCTTCTTTCTGAATGCCTGTGACAGGGAACTGACGGCAGAAGGACGAACTCGAACGTTCTTTGCAGATGTAGTTGTGCTGTTCATCTTGCGAATCCTTCTGTTCATTGTGGCTGGCAGCCAAAGTCAGGACGTTGTTGTCGTAGCTCAGATGGATGTCTTCTTTCTGGACGCCCGGCAGATCAGCGGTCATAACGTATTCGCTGCCTTTGTCTTCAATATCGACTTTCGGCATAGTGCTGGTGAATTCACTCGGCCACATGAAGCGATTGAAGAAATTATCAAAAACATCGGGAACGGAAAATTCATTATCAACAACTGGGAATAAGCTATTCATAAGTCATGCCTTCTTTTTACGTAAGTTTGAACACCATAATCAAACATTGAATACAAGGGAATTTGACGGGCCGCCGCCACTGCTGTCCGTTCTGGCAACCGCCTTGCACCTCCCGTTGGTCGGTACCTGGCGGACCAGAAAAGCTTTGGGACGGCCCCTGCGTTTCGGAAACGTTCTGGCATTTGGCGGGCCGCCCTTCGGGACGGCCCCTACGTTTCGGGAACGTTTCGGAATTTGGCGGGCCGCCCTTTGGGACGGCCCCTACGTTTCGGGACTTTAATGGGCATCTTTTGGGATGCCCATATACAAATTATTTTACTTCAATGCGGTGGGCTTCAGCCACTTTCTTCGGGTCTTCTTTCGGCAGGGTTACGGTCAGGACGCCGTCTTTAAAGGTTGCCTGGATACCATCTTTCTGGATGTTGCGGACCGTGAACTGACGGCAGAACGTATGGCTGCTGCGTTCTTTGCGGATATATTTCTTCTTATCGTCTTTTTCGTCTTTCTTTTCTTCGTGTTTAGCCGTCAAAGTCAGGACGTCATCGTTGTAGCTGACGTTGATGTCTTCTTTGGCAATGCCCGGCAGGTCCGTCGTCAGGATGTAGGCCTTATCGGTATCTTCGATATCTACCTGGGGGACGCGATAGTTGCCTTCTGTCGGATTTTCAAAGCTGTTGAAGAAGTTGTCAAAAATCGTATCAGGGAATACAAAATCACTGTTCGTTACAACTGGAAATAAACCTTTCATCATAATCATTACCCTCTTTCAACACATCGTTCATTGTTGCTATGAGTGAACCTTCTTTTCAGTTCTGTTCTTTTGACCTTTTTGCTTATCTCTCTGTAACCTCTTCCTGATTACAGCTATATCATAGACCCTATTAGCACTCTTGTCAAGTGAGTGCTAATAAAAAATTTCAAAAAAAAGTGCTGTCGCGTAAACGACAGCACTTTTTAGTGGTTAGCAGCTAGCCGTTAGGGGCTAGTAAAAGAAACCTCTCCGGCCTTTCAGGCCACCTCCCCTATTAAGGGAGGCAAAGAACGCGTTCTGCGTTCTGCGGCCTGCGAACAGCGGGCCGCCCTTTGGGACCAATGTCAGTAAGTTAGCGTCTATCAAAAATATGAAGAGAGGCTGTTGCACGAA
>OFRZ01000714.1_pt1 | contig 27720 bp, 20 predicted proteins | sample 1543181 | NCBI WGS metagenome assembly OFRZ01 (sample SAMN04209245, study PRJEB22552) | human gut metagenome | biome: gut; material: feces | host: Homo sapiens | place: USA: Oklahoma | reverse complement strand
GTCCCTTTTTGCGAAGAAATCAAGCGGCTGGCATAATAGACAGCTCTTTTTAATAAAGGATAGGTATCTCCCGTTTTCTTTTTCGGGTTCAATCGTTTTTGCGCTTCCACATTGATAATCAGCGTAATCAGCTCATTCGTTTCCGGTGCCTTCGCCCGAAATAAGATGTCAAAGACGATGCTGCCTTCTGTTATGCTGTTATCTTCATTCTGTGCCCCTTTGATTTTCGGTGTATCCTGTCGTTCCAAGGCGTGCCTAACCGCGTTCGTTTTGTCCTTAGAGACCGGAACCGCACTGACTTCCGGAGTCCCTTCGATGTAGATATTGGCAATATCGTCGAGGCTAGCCGATTCAAATTCGGGAACCGTCCGTTTCAAGATATAAGCCAGCACCTTTTTCTGCGACAAAACGCCTTTCGCTGCTTGATCGTAATCCAACGCCCCTGCCAGCTGTTCCTTTACATCCTGCATTATCTCTTCATTCATCGGCCACACCTCCTTTTGACTTCATTGTATCAAATTTCAAATTCTTTATGCAACCGCAAGCCTTCATTTTATAGCAGCAATTAAAATGAGACCCGGCGAGAAAAGACAGTGGCTCGTAAAAGCCTGGCAGTACCAGGATGTGTTGTGGAGAAATGTCATAGCGGGCTGCCCTCATCGGGACAGCCCCTACGTATACGGCTGCAGGCCGTGTTTTTTTGCGACTGGCCGTGAACAGTGTATTATTTTATCGCCTATATGCGATAATGTAGGGGACGGCTAAAGCCTTTCCGGTCTGTCAGGTATCGTGCAGGATGATTACCAAAATGGACAGCAGCGGCAGGCGTCCCACCGTGAATTCTGTACATAGCCAGAATTTATGATTCATTTTGATGATTCGAAGGTCCTGGCTAAAAGCTTTCTGGAAAATAAAGGAAATCTGATGACTATTGGCGAAATCTTTTAAGAGAGAATGCTTTCTTCACGGCTAGTGAGAAAATTTTCAGCATATAGAAGCATGAGTTGATTTAAAAAGAACGGCGAAAAAGGATATTGAAGGATACTATGAATGATAGAGACATGATTTCTTGCATAAGTTGTTTTATTTTGGCGTTTTGGATTTTTAAAAATCTTATTTTGCGAAAGACATCGGGAAAGGGGAAAATACTAGTAGATAATACACCGCCTAAAATATTTTTCTTATTAAATTGTTTGTTTATTATTTCATTATTAGTCGTAATTTATACAACTATTATAATTAAAACTTGGTTTTATCGAGCCATTGTATGGGATGTAACGATGACCTTATTGTTCTTGTGGCTATTTTTAGGATTATACGCTCGAGAACGATATTGTCGAAAGAAAAATAAAGACATATCGATTGTACGTAAGTTTTATAAACTACTTATCTTGGCAATGGCTATACGCGTAGCTATAAACATTAGTTTATTTTTTTAAAAATTTGGCTTGTTTTCTTAATCCGGTCCTCACGGATTTTATATTTAGAGTTGGTTGGCTGATTGTACCTCTCTGCTGCATGCTGCCCATTGTCAAATTTTCGAGGTATAATAAATTCATCGCGTAATTCCTTCGAGTCGATGTATTTGAGCAGATTCATTACACTTCAAAGCGAGGAATCCCAAATTTATGCATGGATGAATTAAGAAATGGTAAATTTGGTAAGTACATGGCAAGTTCGAATATGTCAGGTATAGAATTTTACAGGAGTCATTAGCGAAAAAAGGCTAAACCATCATTTCCATCGTCTGCATGCGATTTCGTAGGGGCCGTCCTGTTAAGGCATCCCGCTTGTGAATTCTGTACATAGCCGGATACATGACAGGTGGTTTGTGGCTAGTAGCTCGTAAAAGCCGGTCATTATACTTGGATGGGCTATGGTCAAATCCCACAGCGGGCCGCCCTCTGGGCGTCCCCTACGCACAAGGCCGTAGGACGTGTGTTTTTTGTTGTAGATGGCTAATAAACAAGGTAGGAAAGAAACAAGGTGAATCAAAATGGATTCGAGAGATAGCATCTTTTTAGTTAGCTTGATGATAGTGATTCCGTACATTGTCAAGGCGTATATTTTGCAGGTTCGATTAACAACTAAGGACAAGATAGTACTGAAATACACGCCTAAAAAAGCTTTTTTTCTAATTAATATCGCATTCGTCCTTTCTCTATTAAACATGTTTTATGTAATACTTATAAAACCTAGTATAGAATATCAAGACAGGTCCTATTTTTGTATGATGAGCTTGTTATTTCTTTGGTATGCTATAGGTGTTTTGGGAAGGCGAAGGTATTTAAAAGCTACTGGACAAAAAATGAAAGAGATTTATTTCCATGTAGCTGTATTAATTAGTGGAGCTAGTTTTTTTGGAATTCTATATTTTATATGAACTATTTAGCTCCAATTCCTTCAAGGTGGAAAAGGAAGTGAATCAAATGAGCTTTAAAGACATTATATATTGTATCGGGATAGGCTTGCTTTTGTTTGAAATATTAAAATCATTTATTTTTCAAATAAGACCGGTGGATAAGGAAAAGATATTATTAAAATATGCACCTAAAAAGCCGTTTTTTATCGTTAGTGTTATATTTTCCGCAGCATTGCTTAATTTTATATTTGTGATCATTATGAAGCCGGCTGAAGTGTACTATTTTTTTTCAGCAATTTTTACACTTATTTTTTTCTTTATTTGGTATGGTCTAATGATTTATGGAAGAAGAAATTATTTGCGAGCTCAACATAAGCCCATGAAAGAAATTTATGTTAATTTAACAATATGGATTATAGCTGCACTTTATTTCGGAATACTAATCATTCTATACCTATTGTAAAGGTTATATAATGTTAAGAGTATCAGGATATATTGATATAATTTAACGTTAATGTTCTTAATGCAGGAGAATGAAAAAACAGGTCGGCAGTACCCTGGCATCGACAGGCGGGAATTTGCATATCGTGCTTGGAGAATGTATATGGAGAATTTTAAGAAAAAGTGCGAAAAAACAAAAAAACAAGTATTGAATTTTTTTATATTAATAATAATTCTTACGTTTAGCATGTGGATTGTAGGTGGAAATATTTATAATTATTTTGAAGAAAAAGAAATTAAAAACAACATTATTGATTTAGAACATGAGCTATATGCTATTGAGATTATCAAAAATTTTGATATCAGCAATATATCTTTGACGAATAGGAAAGCAATTATTGCTAAATCTGTTTGTGCAACATTAGAACCTAAAGATAGTACTATTTCTCCTGCTTTTGTTAAACAAAATTTTATGCAATATTTTGTTTCAAAAGGTTGGCATATAAATGAAAACCGAGAGAAACCACTTGAACATATTCAAGCGGAAAATCAAAAATATATTATTACATTAGAAAGAATCTCTACTACTAATAACAAATGGCGTATTATTATTGGAAATAATACTTTTTTTGAAAAGTACAATTTATAAATTAGGGAAAGGGCTTCTCTGTTCAGAACCATTGTGTCTCTATATTAAAGGAGTCATTATCACCAGAACAGCCGATGTCAACCGCAATCATCTGACGATATGTATTGGAACCGAAGCAGGTAGAAGGTGAAGTTATCCTACGTATACCCTGTAAATTGCATGGATGAATCAAGAAATGGCAAGTTTGGTAAGTACATGGCAAGTTCGGATATTTCAGGTATAGAATTTTGCAGGGGTCATTAGCGAAAAACGGCTAAACCATCGCAATAGCGGGGGTGCCATGAAAGATGACGGAAACTGTCGGCAGGTGGAGTAAGACATGGTAAGCTTGGTAAGTAGTGGTAAGTATATGGAAAGTTCGGATGGGTCAGGCGCCAGTATGAACCGGAAACGAGTGCAGACTTCGCTGGACCTATACTGAAGTATTATTTAGAAGGTAGAGGCCTTTGCCGGAATGGTCAAAACAGCATCATACTTTGATACTAAAATGATACTATTTTTTTCAAAAACTACGAAAAAAGGGGAGATTTAAAGAAAATATGACATTAAGAATGGCTTAATAGAGCCATTCTCATTTTAACGAAATATGGATAGAGTAGAACTCAAATAATTTCCTTTGTGAAATGATAAGCTCTGCAACCCGCATACATATGCGGCTTGCAGAGCTTTTTTCATAGGGGGGAGCAGTAAAAAGAGGAAGCCGCCAGCCGCTGACTTTGACTTTTCTTCAAACTGCAAACTATCTTTTTCTGCAAACTATCTTCTCCCGTCCTGCGTCCATGAAAGAATCGATGGGGGAAATCTGTCATAAAGATGCATTTATTGAGGTGCGTCTGGCGATTTTTTTCCTGTTTCCCGTTCATAGTCATCGAAATCGATTTTGTTTTCCGAACCGAGTTCCAAGGCTTTTTTATAATACCATTCCTTAAAATCCAGTTCTTCCATGTAGTACTGCAGCTGTTCAATCTGGTCCAGGACAAACTGGCGCTGCTGGCGGATGAGAGCCTGCCGTTCCTTCAGGCTTTCATCGCCACGCTGAGCCAGTTCGGCATATTCGCGGATGCGCTTGATGGGCATGCCCGTATTTTTCAGGCAGGTCAGCAGGTGGAGCCAGCGGATATCCATATCGCTGAAGAGACGGATACCGTTTTTCCGTTCCACCTGGGGCAGCAGCCCTTCTTTGTCATAATAGCGGATGGCAGACGGACTGATGCCAGTCATCTGCGCCGCTTGTGAAATCGTATAAGACATAGTTTATCTCCTTTATTTTAAATGCTGACGGTAGAAGGCTTCGATTTTGTCGAAAGGAATGACATCCATTTTATAATACAGGTCGGTGTGGACCGCACCGGGAATGATTAGCAGTTCTTTGTTGTTCCCTTTCAGTTTCTTGAAGGCGTCTTCGCTGAAGTACCGGGAGTGGGCTTTTTCCCCGTGGATCATCAGTACGGCGCTTTCGATTTCATCAGCCCGGGACAGAAGGGGCATGTTCATGAAATCGAGCAGGGAACTGAGAGTTGCGCCTGTGGTGGAGCCGAAGGACCGGGGGCTGTAGCCGCGTTTTTCCTGATAGTAGTCATGATAATCCTTGACGAACTGTGGCGTATCGGCTGTTACTTCTGTGGGGACACCGCCAGCCATTTTATATGTGCCATTCCGGTAATCTTCTGTGCGCTGTGCGCTGATGGCTTTGCGGGCTTCCATCCGTTCTTTTTTCAGGGTGGCTTCATCTTTTTCATAGTCGAAATAGCCATTGGCGATGACCCGGCTCATGTCGTACATGGTAGATGTGACCGTAGCTTTGACGCGCGTATCCATGGCAGCGTCATTCAGGGCAAAGCCGCCCCAGCCGCAGATGCCGAGGATGCCGATTTCTTCCGGGTCGATGTTATTGCGGGTGGACAGGTAATCGACGGCGGCAGAAAAATCTTCCGTGTTGATATCCGGTGAGGTCGTATTGCGCGGTTCGCCGGCGCTTTCCCCCGTAAAGGACGGATCAAAAGCCAGGGTGATGAATCCCCGAGCAGCTAATTCCTGGGCATAGCGGCCGGAAACCTGTTCTTTTACAGCCCCATAGGGACCGGCTACGGCAATGGCAGCCAATTTTTCACCTTGTTTCATATCTTTCGGCGTGTAGAGGTCGCCGACTAAAGTAATACCATAGCGATTATGGAAGGTGATTTTTTGATGAGCGACTTTCGTATTTTCCGGGAACGTCTTATCCCATTTATGGGAAAGCGTTGCAGCATCAATGGTTTCAGTTGGTGCTTTCGATGGCGTTGGGACCTGGGCGGCATAACTGCTGCCGGCCCCTGCGCCAATGATGAAAAGGGAGCTGCACAGGGCAGCGAGTACCATATTTTTCATGATGCGTTTTCTTAATTTCATAAGTATAGACCTCCTGTAGGAAAATGTATATATCTTATGACATAAGAATAAGCGTTAAAGTTAACTTTAAGTCAAGGGCTTTTTTGAAACTTTCTCCATCGCAAAAAATGGGACTATAAGGATTGCCGGGATTATGGTTTGAAGGAACCGGAAATCATTGATTTTGATGGTGATTTGCGCGTTAACTTGTACCGGACAACTGACCAAACGACTGACCAAACTCCGAAAACTGACCAAACAACAGACCAAACTAACCAAATAACTACCCAAACTAACCAAACTCAAAAAGGAGAGAATCATATGGAATTACAAGAAGTATCGGAACGATCTGCGGCCATCAGAAAGGCCTATCATGCATTGGAACGGGAGTATCATGGCTCCGAATGGTCCGTCGAGGAAGATGCCCTGGCTTTTTTGACCGATGCCGGACTGGTAGGACGGCTGACTATGAGTCATGAAGGGCGCTGGCCATCTGATGAAGAAGGCAAACTCCCGTCTAAAATCGGGGAATGTGTATGGTGGCTGGCCGTTCTGGCCGACCGGACTGGGCTGGATTTTGCCGATTGTGTGCAGCAGTTTCTGGCAGATACTGAACAGGCCTTGAAATGACAGGCAGAAAAGTGGGGTGAACGGTCTGGTTCCCAGCTGCTAAAGTGGGCAAAATCGCATTGACGAAGAAGACAGGATATGTTAGAATAATGCTAATTTCATAAGAACACCGCTTCTGTCACCGGACAGGAGAAATGAGGTGTCTGGGAGTTGTCGTAGGTACGGCATGGGTTACATGCTATAAGACAATTCCTGGGCACCTCTGTTTTTTTAGGAGGGAATATCATGATTCAAATACGTATGCAGCAGGGACTTTCACAGGACGCCCGGATTATCCGGCAGGAGGTATTTGTCGAAGAACAGGGTTTTCATCATGAATTTGATGAAACCGACCAGACGGCATGGCATCTGGTGTTATATGAAAATGGACATGCCGCTGGCTGCTGCCGGCTCTTTACATCAGACAATCCGGATGTGTATATACTGGGCCGCCTGGCCGTACGGAAATCCTGCCGCGGCCGACAGTACGGGGAGCGCCTGGTACGGGAAGCGGAAGGATGGCTGCGCGGCCGTCATGCGAAACGGCTGGCTCTGTCGGCACAGGTCCGGGTGCGCCCGTTTTATGAAAAACTGGGATATACCGCATCAGGTGACGAATATCTGGATGAATATTGTCCTCACATCCATATGGAAAAGGAGTTGACAGAATGAGCCTGACATACTGGATTCCTTTTTTCATCATCGTCATTGGCAATATAGGCTATCACCTGGTCGCCAAGGCAACACCGTCGGCAGCCCCGCCTTTCCTGGCCCTCAGTGTTACCTATCTGGTCAGTTTCCTCCTGTGTGCCGCTGCTTACGTGGTGACAGGGCCTTCGCTGCGGCAGGATCTGCATACATTGAACTGGGCAAGCGCTGCCTGGGGACTGACGCTGGTGGCTGTCGAATTTGGCTATATCCTGTTATACCGGACTGGCTGGAAAATCAGTATGGCCTCTCTCCTGGCCAATGTCAGCGTGGCGCTCCTCCTGGCAGGTATAGGCGTCCTGTTTTATAAAGACGTTCTGCTGCCCCGGCAGATCATCGGCATCATCCTGTGTCTGGCCGGCGTTTTTTTCCTGCGTCCGTGAGTGGTTTTTAAAAACTACAAACTTAAAACTCAAAAAGGGGCTGTCTTAATGCGATAGCCTCTTTTTATCATATGTTATAATAGGTTATATACGATGACTCTATTTTTTATTGCAGAACGTTTTTGCAGAAAAGGGTGGACTTTATGGATGTGGCATCGATACAAGCGGAATTGCATCGCTATTATGATAAATTGATTGCCGGCGTCTGTTTGATCGGCATGGATGAATCAGAACCGATTCTCTTCGTTAATCGCGGGCTGTTGGATATGTACCATTGCGGTGATGAAGGGGAGTTCTATCGCCTTACGGGGAAAGTTCGCAAGGGGATGATCGAAGCCGCTGATTACCGGCCCCTGGATAAAGCCGATGATGCAGGGCGTCCGAAGTTCATCGCCTTCCGCTTTCGGACGGCTGATGGGCATTTACAGCGTGCTGAAGGGGCTGCGCGCATCATCCACCTGGATGACGGAACGCCGGTCTGGCTGGCGCAGTTTGTCAGTTATGAAATGCGGCGGGACCTCAGCGGGACCGACTATTTGACGGGCGCCCTGAGTACGCACGGCTTTTTTGAACAAGTTTCCCGCAGAGTCTATTTGGAAAGTGCCCAGGGCCACCTTTCCGATTATTGTCCGACTTATTTTAACCTGACGAATTTCCGCATCTACAATGCCCTTCACGGCATGGCCGCCGGTGACTGCTGCTTAAAACAGATAGCTATTACCCTGCGTCAGCATTTCCCGACGGCCCTGATGGCCCGCATGTCGGCAGATGGCTTTGCCGTGCTGGCGCCGAGGGAGGATTTGTTCCCGAATATTGAAATCATCTGCGGCAAAATCAACACGTATATCCATAATCCCAATATCCGCTTGAAAGCCGGCGTCTGCCTCTTGAAAGAGGGCGAAGGACGGCAGGTCCGTCACGCCTTTGACATGGCCAAAGTGGCCTGCGATACGATTAAGATGGATGCGACCCGCTGCTGGGCGGTATATTCGCGGGATATGGGAGAAACCCTGGAAAAACGGGCTTTTGTCCTGGAAAACTTCGACAATGCTATGGAACAGGGCTACATCAAGGTCTACTACCAGCCCGTCGTCCGGGCCATGACCGGGAAAATCTGCGGCTTGGAAGCGCTGGCCCGCTGGGATGACCCCGTATACGGCCAACTTTCGCCGGGAATTTTCATTCCCGTCCTGGAAAGGGCCCGGCTCATCCATAAATTGGACAGCTATATCATCCGCCGCGTAGGCAAGCACATGCATTACCGTCTGGTCAATCAGGAACCGGCCCTGCCCGTGTCGTTCAACTTGTCACGTCATGATTTCAATTTGATGGACCCCTTTTCCGTCGTCGAAGATGTCGTCCATCACTACGATATCCCGCGGGAATATTTCCGCATTGAAGTGACGGAATCGGCCCTGGCCAAGGAAAAGCACAACCTCGTCCGCGTCCTGGGCCAGTTCCAGGATGCAGGCTATCAGGTCTGGCTCGACGATTTCGGCAGTGAATATTCGTCGCTCAACGTCCTGCACAACTACCATTTCGATGAACTCAAGATCGACATGGCCTTTTTGCGCAATTTCAATGACCAGAGCCGCAAGATCCTCACGTCTATCGTCCTCATGGCCAAGACCCTCGGCGTCCATACCCTGGTCGAAGGGGCGGAAACGAAAGAACAAGTCGAATTCCTGAAAGAAATCGGTTGTGAAAAGATACAGGGCTACTATTTCGGCAAGCCCATGAAATACGACGACATCAAGGCCTTTTGCCAGGACTATCCGGCCGGCCTGGAAACGCGGCTGGAAGAACACGTCTATGATAAAGCCGGCCTCATCAATGTCGTCACGGACTCGCCAGTCGGGATTTTCCGCTATGATGGACAGCAGACGAAGTTCCTGTTGAAGAATAAGATATACGATGACATCCTGCGGGCTGTCCATTCGTGGAAGTTCACCGATTCCCGCTGGGATGAGATGGTACCGGACCCGTCGGCACAGCAGCGCTTCAAGAATTTCCTGGATAAAGCCATCGCGTCCAAGCGGGAACAAGTCACGACATATGTAGAAAACGGCCAGTATATCCGCCTCTTTGTGGAAATCATCGGCGGGACGGCGGGCTTTTACGTCGGCCGCGCTCGGATTTACAACATTACCTATGACCAGGATACGTATAATCTGCAACGCGTCGATGCCTTGCTGCGCAACATCCTGCTCATGTACGACGGTCTCTATTGCCTGAATAGTGCGACCGATACCATTGAGATCATCAAGACCAATCATCCCTATGCCAACGAAGGCGACACCTTGAAGGGCATCGCCGGCCTGCTTCGGAACTATGCCAGTCAGTTCGTCCACGAAGACGACCGAGAGCGCTTCCTGGAATTCATGAAGCTCCCGTCCCTGCGGCAGCGCGTACAGAAGAGCACACGGCCGGCTGCGGGCAGTGTCTTCCGCGTCAAGCAGCGTGACGGCAGTTACTGCTGGACCGTCTTCATGGCCATCATCCTGAGCGGCTTGGGGAATCACGACTATAATATCCTGCTCTGCGTCTGCGAAGACGTATGGGAATCGGAAGACCGGCGCCGGGAACTCCTGCCCGTAGTGGCCGAATCCTTTGGTCTGGAGTCCGTTGGCCAGCATGAGTCGGCATACTATGCATGGCTCCAGGATTTGTGCCAGGCCATGATACGCCATTCGGGCATCAAGTTCTTCTGGAAGGACTTGTCGCGCCGCTTTGTCGGCGTCAGTCAGGCCTTCCTCGACTATTACGAAATCCGGAACGTCGCCGATATCGTCGGCAAGACTGACGAAGACATGGGCTGGCATATCAATTACCATCATTTCAAGGATGAAGAACGGGCTGTCCTGGAACACGGCTCCATTTCCCGCGACGTCGTCGGCCAGTGCATCGTCCGCGGCCGGCCCCATCATATCATGGCGACGAAATTCCCGGTCTACCGGGGCAAGAAGATCATCGGACTCATCGGTTATTTCTACGATTTAGATAAAATCGATTCACAGCAGAAGCAGATCGAAGAACTCAGCATCATCGACAAGGAGACGCAGCTCCTCAACTTCCGGGGCCTCCTGCTCGTCGCCATGCAGTATGCCAATAACTACCGCATCTTCAGCGATGACTACACCTGCGTCCTCCTGGACGTGCCGGAAATCGACCGCATCCGCCGCGATTATGGTCCCGACGTGGCCCAGGAACTGCTGCATCGGGTCACGGAAGAAATCGTCCGCATGAATCCCCTAAAGGAAACGATTGCCCATCTGGGGAACTGCCGCTTTATGTATCTCAAGAGCGGCAGCGAAGACCAGGGGTTCCGCGAACAGATGATGAGCCTGGCCAATGCCATCCACCATATCAAGGATGTCCAGGGTTACCGCTGTACGCTGTATTTGCAGTATGCCATGGCCAAGGGCTCGGAAGGGCGCAACTTCGATGATATCCTGAAACTGCTGTCAGCACGGTTGTCTGAGGCTCAGCAGCAACAATACGGGAAACAGGCCTACATCGGCGACCGCCTGATCTTCGACCGGGAAAAGTTCGACCATCTCCAGGAACAGGTGACCATCATCGACCCGCAGACGTATGATATCCTTTATGCCAATCCCTATCTCTGCCAGGCCCAGAACCTGGCGGATGCCTCGGCCTGGATGGGCGAGAAGTGCTACTATCTGCTCATGGGACGGGATACGCCCTGCGAAGGCTGTAATAACGAGAAATTGCGGCGCGACCGCTTCCATATGCACCTCTATCACGACCGCAAGCTGGGGCGGGATCTGCTTATGATGTCGACGCTCATTCCCTGGCAGGAACGGAATTACCGCTTCACTATCGCCTATGATATGACTAAGTATATCGACCGGGATGTCAATGACAATATCGCTGTCTTCCGGGAAGCCATGGTCAATGATGTCATCGCCGTCGGTATGCGCGAGGCCAATCCGGCGACGGGCCTGCAAAAGATGATGGCCCTTACAGGGCAGCGGCTGGCGGCAGACAGGATCCTGATTTTTGAAGAAAGTGGTGACGGAACTGTCCGGGTCAGCTATGAATGGCATAAGCCAGGGTTGAAAGCCGTCCGGCAACGGCTGCAGCCTATTCCTTTGAAGACACTGCGGCCGCTGTATACGGCTTTCAATATGAATGGCGTCTCCATGATCGACGATTTTCCGGCATTCTGCCAGGAACATCCGGATTTTCTCGTAGCCGTTCCTAATCTCCAGCGGATGGTTTCGGGCCACTTGATGTTATTCGATAAATCTATGGGCTTTACAGCCGTCATCAATCCCGATGATACGACGTTCAAGGCAGCCGGCCTGTTTTTGTCGACTCTGACCCTGTTCGTGACTATCATGCTGCGCAACCGCGATACCCTGCGCACCTTGGAAACGTTGGGCCGGACGGACCAGCTGACGAATATCGGCAACCGCCGAGGCTTCCTGGAATATGTCCGCTCCCTGCCCGCTGGAATCCAGACAGCCTTCATCTTTGGGGACCTCAACGGCCTCAAGCGGGTCAACGATACGCAGGGCCATGAAGCCGGGGACCAGCTCATCTGCAAGGCCGCCCAGATCATGGTCGATATGACCAAAGAAGGACGGGCTTTCCGCATGGGCGGCGATGAATTCCTGCTCATCGTAGCCGGCCGGAATGAAAAACAGGCCGCCCAGATTGTAAAGAACCTGCGTGAACGGTATCAGGAAAACGGCATGAGCATGGCCCTGGGCTATAGCGTCCAGACGACACCGATTGAAAATATCGATGCTGTCATATCCGAAGTGGACCGCAAGATGTATGACAACAAAGGCGTCATGTATGGTCGGCGCCGGACGGACCGGAAACCCGTGCGGGAATGAACGCCTTGTGATATAATGAACTTAGATTTTGTAAATGCTGTTTATATCACTTGTATTAACAATGAAACGCTTTATGAAGCGGATTGACAGAAGGATGTGAAGGGCATGGGGCTAGAGGAAATCCAGGGTGAGCTGCATCGCTATTATGACCGGCTGACGTCGGGAATCTGCCTGATTGGCATGGAAGCGGGCGAGCCCATTTTATTCGTCAATAAAGGGATGCTGAAAATTTATCATTGTATGGATGAAGCGGAATTTTACCGCTTCACAGGACGGCGGTTCCGGGGCATGGTCGATGGCGAGGACTATTATCCCGTCGCCCATATGTCTGAACCGGACCATTCGGAATTCGTGACCTTCCGCTTTCGCACGCGGGATGACCACTTCCGTCGGACCGAAGGTTCGGCCAGTGTCATTTCCCTGGAAGATGGGACCAAGGCCTGGCTGCTGCAGATCATCAGCAGTGAACTGAAGGGCAGCAGCACCCAGAATGACCCGCTGACGGGGCTGTTGGGGATGCGCCTGTTCTTCAAGAGAGCCTTGCAGGTGGCCCGGCGGGAAAGTCCTAAGGGCCGTCTGTCGGAATACTGCCCGACTTATTTCAACCTCACGAACTTCCGCCTCTACAATTCCCTGCATGGTCTGGCTGCCGGCGACCATTGCCTCAAGCATATCGCCGCCATTTTGCGCCAGTATTTTCCAGGCTCGCTGATAGCGCATTTCTCGGCCGATGGCTTTGGCGTCCTGGCGACGCGGGACGGGATATTCCAAAAGATAGAGATTATCTGCAGCCGCGTCAATGCGTACATCAATAATTCCAACATCGTCTTGAAGGCCGGCGTCTGCCTGCTGGAAGAAGACGATATCCACATCGTGCGCCATACCTTCGACATGGCCAAGATTGCCTGCGATACGATTAAGACCGATGCCACGCGCTGCTGGGCCGTCTATACGCGGGACATGGGTGAAGCCCTGGAAAAGCGGGCCTTCGTCCTGGAGAATTTCAACGCCGCCCTGGAAAAGGGCCATATCAAGGTCTATTATCAGCCCGTCGTCCGGTCCATGACCGGAAAGATCTGCGGCGCCGAAGCCCTGGCCCGCTGGGAAGACCCGGTCTACGGCCGGCTCATGCCTAACGTCTTCATCCCCGTCCTGGAACAGGCCCGGCTCATCCATAAATTGGATATCTATGTCCTGGACCAGGTAGCCAAGCAGCTCCACTACCGCCTGGTCAATAAGCTGCCCGTCCTGCCTGTGTCAGTCAATTTGTCACGCCATGATTTCAATCTCATGGACCCGTATGCCATGGTTGAAAAAATCATTACCCGCTATGATCTGCAGCGGGACTATATCCGCATCGAAGTGACGGAGACGGCGCTGGTCAAAGAGAAGCACAACTTGATCCAGACTTTGCGGCAGTTCCAGCGGTCGGGCTACCAGGTCTGGCTCGATGACTTCGGCAGTGCTTATTCGTCACTCAACGTCCTGCACAACTACCATTTCGATGAACTCAAGATCGACATGGCCTTTTTACGCAATTTCAATGAAAAGAGCCGCCGCATCCTCAAGGCCATTGTCCTCATGGCCAAGGAGCTGGGCGTCCATACCCTGGCCGAAGGGGCAGAGACGAAGGCCCAAGTCGATTTCCTGAAGCAGGTCGGCTGTGAAAAGATACAGGGCTATTATTTTGGCCAGCCCATGTCGTATGAAGATATACAGATTTTTTGTGAGAACTATGAGTACGGCCAGGAAACGCGGCGGGAAGAACCGGTCTATGATAAGGCGGGACTCATCAACGTCGTGACCGATATCCCGATGGCAATCTTTTACTACGATGGGAAACAGGCCGTCGTGCTGTCGGCCAATCCCGCTTTCCGCCAGATCATCCGCCTGGCGTTACCCGTCTATAATGGGAAAGATCTGCCCCTGCGGATTGAAGACCTTTCTTTCCGCCAGCGGTTGCAGCCCTGCCTGGATGAACTCATCGCGTCCGGCCGGGAACAGGTCGTGACCTACATCGAACGGGACCACTATTTACAGCTGCGGCTGGAACTCATCGGCGGGACCCAGGGCCGTTATCTGTGCCGGGCCTGTGTCTATAATATTGCCGATACCGGCGAAGACCGGGAAGCCCATCATATCGATTATTTGCTGCGCAATATCCTCAAGCTCTACAGAGGCTTATATTATCTGAATCCCAAGGAAGATACATGCAAGGTCATCAAGACCTTCATGCCCAACCGGGTAGAAGGGCAGGTCCTGCATGGAATCCCGGCGGTGATTCAGGATTATGCAGATCATTTCGTCTATGGTGACGACAGGAATCGGTTTTTATCGTTCCTCGATTTCGACAATGTATGCCGCCAGGCCGGTCAGTCGCAGACAGCCAGTACCGGCAGCGTCTTCCGTATCAAGCAGGCCGATGGCAGTTACCATTGGACCGTCTTTTTAGTCCTCCTTCTCCGCGGCGATGGCCGACAGGATTTCCTGCTGTGCTGCCGCGAAGATGTCTGGGAATCGGCACGGGATCGCAAGAGCCTGCTGCCCGTATTGGCCACTTCTTTTGGCATCCATGAATTGGAACCGGCCCGGCAGCCTTATTTCCGCCTCTTGCGGGAACTCTGCCAGTCCATGATCCACTATTCGGGCATCAAGTTTTTCTGGAAAGACAGGGCCCGCCGCTTTGCCGGTGTCAGCCAGTCTTTCCTCGACTACTATGGTCTGAAGGACGAAAAAGCCCTCATCGGCAAAACCGATGAGGACTTGGGCTGGATTGTCAACGACCGTGTATATAGAGACGCGGAAATGGCCGTCCTGGAAAAGGGCCAAGTCACGCGCGATGTCTTGGGTCAATGCCTGGTCCAGGGACGGCTGCACCAGATTGCTTCTACGAAATTTCCCATTTACCGGGGCAAGCGTATCATCGGTCTGCTGGGGTATTTCGAGGATGTCGACGAAAGCAGCCGGCACCAGGCACAGCTCCATACGGTCAGCCTCATTGATGCCGAAACGGGGCTGCTCAATTTCCGGGGCCTCCTGCTGGTCGGCGAAGATTACATGGAAGCCTATCGGCGGTACGGGACGGATTATGTCTGTGTCGTACTCGAAGTGCCGGAATATGAACAAGTCTTCCGGGATTACGGCGACGAAGTGGCCGGGAAGTTATTGCAGGCCGTTACGGACCAGCTTTTGACGCTCCATTCTTTGAAAGGCTCCCTGGCCCATCTGAGCGGCTGCCGCTTTTTCTATATCACCCATCAGAGCCTGGACCGGGACTTCCGCAATACCCTGCTGGGACTGACCAACGCCATCCACGGCCTTACCGATATCGGCGGCTACAGCTGTACCCTCTATTTGCAGTATGCCATCGTCCAGGGCTCAGAAGGCCGGGATTTCGATGAAATCATGCAGCTCCTGAGGGAGCGCCTGAAAGATGCCGAAGAACAGCGCTACGGCCAGGCCGTCTACATCGGCGACCGCCTGGTCTTCGATAAGGAAAAATTCGATAAGCTCGATGAAGAAGTGTCCATCATCGACCCCGATACGTATGAACTGGTCTATGTCAACGAGTATATGCAGAAGAGCTATGGCTTTTCCGACGCTTACAGCTGGATCGGTGAAAAGTGTTATAAGCTCCTGGCCGGCCTCGATGCGCCTTGCGATGACTGCATCAACGGTCAGCTGCGCCGCGATTGTTTCTGTACGGTGACGCGCCGCAACCGCAAGACTGGACAGAACTTGTTCATGCGGACGACGCTCATTCCCTGGCAGGGGAAGAATTACCGCTTTTCTATGGCAGCCGATATCAATCAGTATATCAGTCGGGACTTAGCAGAAAATCGCGTCATTTTCCGCGAAGCCATGGCTAACGACGTCATTGCCATCGGCATGCGCGAAGCCGATCCCAGCGTGGGCTTGCAGAAGATGCTGGCCCATATCGGCCGCAGCCTGCAGGCCGAACGGGTCCTGATCTTTGAAGAACATGGGAGTCGGGTCAGTGCGACTTATGAATGGCACCAGGAGGACTTGCAGCCCATTGCCCATACGGTCCAGCATATCCCTATCAACTCCCTGCGCCCGCTCTATGCCAAATTCGATACGAAGCAGATGGCCATTATTGAAGATGCCCAGAGTTTCATCCGCGACAATCCGGGGTTTACGCCGCATATCCCCGGCGTCCGCCGCCTCGTATCGGGCCATCTGACCCAGTCCGGCAAGTCCCTGGGATTTACAGAAGTCATCAACCCGTCGGCGCTGGCCTTTAAATCGGCAGGCCTCCTGTTATCGACGCTGACCCTGTTCCTGGCCATCATGCTGCGCAACCGCGATACCTTCCGGTCCCTCGAGCGCCTCGGCGCGACGGACCAGCTGACTGGTGTCGGCAACCGTCGGGGCTTTGCCGAATATCTCCGGGCCCTGCCCGACGGGATGTCCCTGGCCTTTATCTTCGGCGACCTCAATGGCCTCAAACAGACCAATGATACCCAGGGCCATGAAGTGGGTGACCAGCTCATCCGCCAGGCCGCTCAGATCATGAAGAATCTGACCGGTGACATCGCCGTGTTCCGCATGGGCGGTGACGAGTTCATGCTCGTCGCCAGGAATATCGATAAGACTCAGGCCCGGCGGATTATCCGCGACCTGCGCGCCCGCTATCGCTCCAGCGGCATCAGCATGGCCCTGGGCTATATCGTATGCCAGACGCCTATCGTCAATATCGACGACGTATTATCCCAGGTTGACCAGAAGATGTATGCCGACAAGGAACGGATTTACGGCCGGCGTCAGTCCTGAGTCCCTTTCAGGCCCAGGGCCAGCAGGGGCCGTGCCAAGGCAGCGGCACAGAGGCTCTTGACGATATCCAGGGGGATGAAGGGGACGACGCCGCTCATGACGGCCGCTTCCCAGGGCATCCCCGTAATGCCTTTGAGCTGCAGGACGCCGCCGAGATAGATGACGGGGATACCGATGGCGACGGCCACCAGGGAGTAGCGCCGGAAGCTGTACTGTTTCCCTTTGAACCAGGACATGAGGAAGACGGCGGCGACATAGGCCCAGATATAGCCGCCTGTCGGGCCGAACATCTTGCCGGGACCTGCTGTGCCGCCTGTGAAGACGGGGACGCCGATGATGCCGATGCCAATGTAGGCCAGCATGGTGATGGCCGCGTCTTTTGGCGGCAGCAGGAAAGCGACCAGGTTGACGACGAGCGTCTGCAGGGCGATCGGCGACTGGGAAAAGGGCAGGGGAATGATCAAATAGGCAGAAATACAATTCATAGCAATCAACAAGGCGATGCGTGTCAGGCGCATCGTCTTTTCTCTTGAATCAGACATGATAAAAGCGCTCCTTTGCTTACGGACTTCTTCCGTATTATAGCAAAAAAGCGCTCATGAGGTCAACTTTATATGATTTTATACAGGTTGACAATAAAACTTAGAACAGCTTTTTCAGGCACGGTTCGACTTGGACGCCTTCGCGGGGATCGCTGCCGGACTGGTAGGTGTAGCCGATGGCGTAGTTCAGGAACTGCGTGGCCTTTTTGACGCTGTCGTGCAGGGACTGGCCCTGGAGCAGGGAACCTGTGAGGACGCTGGTGAAGAGGTCGCCTGTGCCGCAGGTGCTGAAGGGGATGCGGTCGACGGTGCATTCGTCGAAAGACGTCGTCTGGGCGTCGTAGCTGACGACGGTGATTGTGTCATTGCCCGTGGGGACACTGGTGATGATGATTTGACGCGGTCCCATGGCGGCCAGCTTCTGGCAGAGTTCGAGCATAGTCTTCATGGATGGCGCGCCCTGGGCATAGGGGATGTCGGCCAGCAGGGCAGCTTCGGTATAATTCGGTGTAATGATGGTCGCTTTGGCGATGAGCTTGCGCATTTCCATGACGATATCGGGCTTGAAGACCGGGTAGAGCTTGCCGTCATCGGCCATGGCCGGATCGACGACGACGAGGGTATCCTTCTTGGCGAAGCGGGCGATGGCGTCGAGGACGATGGCGATCTGGCCGGCGTCGGCGAGGAAGCCGCTGTAAATGGCGTCATACGAATAGCCCAGTTTCTGCCATTTATCCATGAATTCCGTCATGTGCGGCGTAAAATCAGAGAAGGTATAATCGCCATATGTCAGGTTGTTGCTGAAAATAGCCGTCGGGAAGGGGCAGACCTGGAAGCCCATGGCCGAAATGACCGGGATGGCGGCTGTCAGGGAGCAGCGGCCGAAAGAACACATATCGTGGATTGCGAGGACGCGTTTAGTTGCCATAGAAAAAACCTCCTAAAAGTAAACTGTACTATCATTTTATCCCATGATATGGGGCGTGTAAATAAGACAGATCGCGACGATTCTGTCCTGCCTGCTGATTCTCGCAGGGACATAAATATGGTATAATAAGGTCTAATATATTTATTGCAATGAATTTGTATAGATGGGAGATTGGGGTTATGGCGCAAGAAGCGAATGTATTGATGGGGTTGAGTGTCAAAGCGATGATTTTTCATGAAGGGAAGCTGCTGCTGTTGCAGAAGAACGATGCCGAAGGGCTGCATCATTGGGAATTCCCTGGCGGCGGCCTGCGCTTTACAGAAGATTTTGAAGCCGGCCTGCGCCGGGAAGTCAGCGAAGAAACGGGCCTTTCCATTACCTTAGAGGCTCCGGCAGGTATCTGGAGTTACCAGAAGAAAGACGGCCAGTTCCTGAATGGCGTCATTTTTACGGCCATGACCACGTCCGATAACGTTACATTATCAGAAGAACATCTGGCCTATCGCTGGGTCACGCCGGCCGAACTGCCGTCGTACCGCCTGCACGGCTCCCTGCAGCGCTCGCTGAAGCAGATGAAACAGTTCTCTTATGAAAAGAGCCACGCCTTGCTGCGCGACTTCCTTTCGGCTATATGAGGTGCCCCATGGATAGAGAAAAGCAGCAGAAAGCGCCCTTTGTCGAAGCCCTGGAAGGGTATTGCCAGCAGCACATGAAGGCCTACCATACACCGGGCCATAAACTGGGACAGGGCATTTCTGCCTACCAGGCCAATCTCTTTGGCGACGCCTTGCGGCGGGACCTGGGCGTCATGTATGCTCTGGATGACCTGTTCCAGCCCGAAGGGGCACTGAAGGAAGCCATGGACCTGGCTGCCGACCTCTATGGCGCCGGGCGGACTTTCTTTTCCATCAACGGCACGACGGCCTGCATCGAAGCCATGATCCTGGCTGTCTGCGGCGATGGCGATGAGCTCATCATCCCCCGCGAAGCCCACAAGAGCGTCATCAACGGCCTGGTCCTGAGCGGCGCCGTTCCGGTCTATATGGAAAGCCGCTTCGATGCGGTCCGCCAGGTATCGCTGGGACCGGACCTGGACAGCCTGAAGCGGGCTATCGCCGCTCATCCGCAAGCCAAGGCCGTCGTCTTCACCTATCCGACGTACGACGGCATCGCCGGTAACTTGAAGGCCCTCACGGCCTATGCCCATGAAAAAGGCCTCTATGTCCTCGTCGATGAAGCTCATGGGGCCCATCTGGGCTTCCATCGGGACCTGCCTGCCGAAGCCCTGGCCTGCGGTGCCGACTGCGTGGCCCAGAGTACCCATAAGATGGCCGGCTCCCTGACGCAGACGTCGATGCTGCACTGCCGCAAGGGCTTTCCCCTGTCGGACCGCGTGGCCGCCTCCATGGCCGTCGTCCAGTCGACGAGTCCTCATTACTGGTTCCTGGCCTCCCTGGACAGCGCCCGCCAGCAGCTGGCCCTGGAAGGGCCGGAACTCATCGGCCGGGCCCTGGACCTGGCCCGGTCGGTGCGGGACGCTATCAACGCCATTCCCGGCTTGACCGTCTTTGGCCGGGACATCATCGACGGACAGGTCGTCAGCGGCTTCGATGAAACGAAGATCACTATCGACTTTTCCGGCGTCGGCCTCGACGGCGTGACGGCCGAACGGCTCCTGCGTCAGCAGGGCATCGAAGTCGAGCTCGTCGCCGGCAATCACGTCCTGGCCCTGATCACCTTAGGCGATACGGGAGAAACAGCCCAGGCTCTGGTACAGGCCTGCCGGACTATCGCCGAAGGGCGCAGCCTCTGCCAGGCCGGCCCAGTGGCCGAACAGGCCCTGCCCGTGCCCCGCGTCGTCATGGCGCCGCGCCAGGCCTGGAACTGCCCGGTAGAGACGGTGCCCTTCGAAAAGGCCTGTGGCCGCATTGCCGCAGAGAACGTGACTTTCTACCCGCCAGGCATTCCGGTTCTGACCTTGGGAGAAGAAATTACGGCGGCCTGCCAGGCCTATATCCGACGCAAGATGGCTGGCGGCTATAAGCCGAACGGCCCGGCTGACGGGACCTTGGCGACGATACGCGTCTTGAAGGAGGATTTCCATGAAAGGTAAATTATTCATCATCGAAGGCGGCGACGGCAGCGGCAAAGCGACGCAGACCCGCCTGCTGACGGAACACTTGCAGCGCGACGGCTATGACGTGAAGTCCGTCAGCTATCCCGACTATGACAGCGACTCCAGCGCCCTGGTCAAGATGTACCTGCGCGGCGACTTTGGCAGCGATGCCGATGCCGTCAATCCCTATGCGGCGTCGGCCTTCTTTGCCGTCGACCGCTTCGCGTCGTATCAGATGAAGTGGAAAGCCTTCTACGAACAGGGCGGCATCGTCATTGCCGACCGCTATACGACGAGCAACATGCTCTATCAGATGATCAAGATCGACGACCCGGCCCAGCGCCGGGCTTATCTGGCCTGGCTCGAGGACTTTGAATTCCGCAAGATGGGCCTGCCGGCACCGGACAAGGTCTTCCTCCTCGACGTCCCCCTGGCCGTCACGGAGCAGCTCATGGCGGACCGGACGGGCAAGACCGGCGGCCAGACCGGCGATATCCACGAAAAGAATGAAGGTTTCCTGGCCAAATGCCACGCTGCCTATGACGAGCTGGCCCAACGCTATCACTGGCAGCGCATTGCCTGCACGGAAGGCGGGGCCATGCGCACGCCCGAAGCCATCCATCAAGACTTATATGGCTGCCTATTTACTTTGTAGGGGATTTTTTCTATAATTAATTATTAAGGTATTTTATTGGCGTAAGGGGGCGACATGATGGACAGGACACTGTTTGATCCGATTATCGGCCACAGCCGCCTGAAAGAACAGTTCGCCCGCCTCATCGACGAAGACCGCATCCCCCATGCCATGATATTTGCCGGCCCGGCTGGCATCGGCAAGACCATGATGGCCATTGCCGTCGCGTCAGCCCTGGTCGGACGCCGCGTCTTTTCGGACCTGGCCAGCCGCGAAGGCGAAGCCGTAGCCGGCGATAAAGACGATGTCTTCTATCTGGCGCCGATGGGGGCCATGCTGAAAGTGGACCAGTTCCGCCAGCTCCAGGGCGAACTGGCCCTGCAGGGCGAAGCCGGCCGCCGCCGGGTCTGTATCATCGATCATGTGGAAACGATGAATACGGAATTTGCCAACCGCATGCTGAAGATTTTAGAAGAACCGCCGTCTGGCGTCTGCTTCATCTTGATTACGGATCAGCCCGATTTGCTGCTGCCGACCATCATTTCCCGCTGTGCCCGCTTCACCTTCGACCCCGTCGGTGACGACGAGATGCGCCAGGGACTGCGGCGCCTGCGGGGCGACGGCGGGAATTGGGACGAAGCCATCCTCTGGGGTGGCGGCATCGTCCGGACCGTATTGTCCTATCTCGACGGCCAGGGGACGGATAAGGCCCATTTCGCCCTGGATTTTTTGACGACTACGGCGAAACATGCCTGTCCCTATGCCAAATGGCTGGCCCTGTCCGCGGCGCTGACGGATAAGGAAACGACGGAGATACTCGGCTGGATCAGCCTTTTTCTCCGCGACATGGCCGTCCTGCGCAGCGGTGCCGGCCGGGACTATATACGCTTAAAAGGATATATCCATGAAATGACAGAATTACTGCCGTATTGGACGGATGACGCCGTCTTTGGCCTTTCCCGGGTGCTCGATGAAGGGCTGGAAGCCGTCTCGCGTCACGTCAACGTCCGCCTGGTCTGGGACTATGTATGTCTCCAGGCCATACGGCTTAGAGGAGGAATTCAATGATCGTTGTAGGTGTACGCTTTAAACCTGCCGGAAAGATATATTATTTCGATCCTGCCACTATCGAACTCAAGCTGGATGACGGCGTCATCGTCGAAACGGCGCGGGGCATGGAATTCGGCCATGTCGTCATTGCGCCGCGCAGTGTCGATTCGTCGGAAGTCGTCCAGCCGCTGAAGCCGATCATCCGCAAGGCGACGGCCAAGGACATTCGCCAGGTGGAAAAGAACAAGGAACGGGAAAAGAAGGCTTTCGGCATCTGCCTGGCGAAGATCGCCAAGCACAAACTGCCCATGAAACTCATCGACGTCGACTATACCTTCGACATGGGCAAGATTATCTTCTTCTTTACGGCTGACGGCCGCATCGACTTCCGCGAACTCGTCCGCGACCTGGCGTCGGTCTTCCGCACGCGCATCGAACTGCGCCAGATCGGCCTGCGCGACGAAGCCAAGATGATCGGCGGCATCGGCTGCTGCGGCCGGCCCCTGTGCTGCTCTACGTTCCTGGGCGATTTCAAGCCCGTTTCCATCCGCATGGCCAAGGGCCAGGGCATGTCCCTCAATCCGACCAAGATTTCCGGGATCTGCGGCCGCCTCATGTGCTGCCTGCGCTATGAAAACCAGCTCTATACGTCGGGCGAGCTGAAATGCTGCAACTGCCAGCAGAAGGGCTGTGAACAGCAGAAGCCGCCGGCTGTGGGCAAACGGGTCATGACCGACGAAGGCGTCGGCACGGTCCTGCGCGTCCACATGAAGGACCATACGGTCAAAGTCCAGCTCGAATCGGGACACAACATCAACGTGCCCTGGTCGGACGTAGGGGAAACGGAACATGAACATTGAGTTGGGCCCGCACGAACGGCTGGACGACCTGGTCCTGGACGGCATGAAAGTCATCCAGCGCGATGACCAGTTCTGCTTTTCCCTGGATACGGTCCTCCTGGCCCACTTCGGTGCCGTGCCTCACGGACCGGCCCTGGACCTGGGGACGGGGACGGCGGCCATCCCTCTCATCCTGACGGCCCGCGGTGCCAAGACGCTGACGGCAGTGGAATTCAATCCGGTCATGGCCGACATTGCCCGCCGTAACGTCGTCCTCAATGGACGGGATGACCGCATTACCATCGTCGAAGGCGACTACCGCCGCATCCGGGAGTGGGCGGCGAGCGGCGCCTTTGCCGCAGTCTACGCCAACCCGCCGTACCGGGAAAAGAGCCGCGGCGCCTATAGCGACGTCGACGGCATCCGCCGGGCCTGCCATGAAGAGACGGCAACCCTCGGCGACGTCCTCGATGCTGTAAAATACACCTTGAAATATCACGGCCGCTTCCGCATGGTTCATATTACGGAACGACTGGCCGATATTTTAGAGGCCATGCGCGCCCGAGATATCGAACCGAAAGTATTGCAGATGGTTCACGGCCGGCCTGACAAGAAGGCCAAGCTCTTCCTCGTCGAGGGCATCCGCGGCGGCAGCAAGGGCATGGACGTCCTGCCGCCGCTCATCGTCCACAACTCCGACGGCAGCTATAGCGATGCCGTCCTGCGATTATACGGGAAACGATAACTAGGGAGGAACATGATGCCGGAAATCTTTCAGAAAGGGACGCTGTATCTTTGCCCGACGCCTATCGGCAATCTCGAAGACATTACGTACCGCACGGTCCGCTGCCTCCGCGAAGCCGACCTCATCGCGGCAGAAGATACGCGTCATACGAAACAGCTGCTCCTGGCGTATGATATCGATACGCCGTTGACCAGCTATCATGAACACAATAAAGCTGAAAAAGGGCCGCAGCTCATTGAAAAATTGAAAGACGGCCTGATGATCGCCCTGGTCAGCGATGCCGGCATGCCGGCCATCTGCGACCCGGGCAGCGATATGGTCCGCCTGGCCCTGGAAGCCGATATCCCCATCGTACCCCTGCCCGGCGCCAATGCCGGCCTGACCGGGCTCATTGCCTCCGGCATGGATACGACGCGCTTTACCTTTGTCGGCTTCCTGCCGAAGACCCAGAAACACCGCCTGCCCGTCCTGGAATCGGTGAAAGCCTATGAAGGGACGCTCATCTTTTACGAAGCGCCTCACCGTATCCAACAGGTCCTGGGCGAAATGCTCGAAGTCCTGGGCGACCGCCGGGCCGTCCTCTGCCGGGAACTGACCAAGCGGTATGAACAGTACCTGCGCGGCAGTCTCAGCCAGCTGCGGTCCGACCTGGCTGAGCAGGGGACGCGCGGTGAATTCGTCATCCTCGTCGAAGGGGCGGCGCCTGCTGCCGAATCCGCTGCCTCAGGCGACGTCGATTACGCGTCCCTGGTCCGGGAACTGATGGAACAGGGCGTCGATAAGAAAGAGGCCATCCGGACCGTCGCCAGACGGTGCGGCGTGCCTAAACGTAGTGTATACCAGGCTGCGCTTAGTTTATAACATCCGGCTCATTTGCCGGTATAGGAGGAAAATCCCATGTCTGAAAAAAGAAAGTATTACATTACAACACCTATTTACTATCCAAGTGCCAAACTTCACATCGGGCACACGTACTGCACGACCATTGCCGACTCGCTGGCACGGTTCCACCGTCTGCGCGGCGACGACGTCTTTTTCCTGACCGGCTCGGATGAACACGGCCAGAAAATCCAGCGTGCAGCCGAAGCAAAAGGCGTCAAACCGATTGAATACGTCGACGAAATCGTCGCCCTCTTCCAGCAGCTCTGGAAAAAACTCAACATCTCCAATGATGACTTCATCCGCACGACAGAAAAACGCCATGAAAAAGTCGTCCAGGCTTTGATGCAGAAGTCCTACGACAACGGCGATATCTATAAAGGCGAATACAAAGGCTGGTACTGTACGCCGTGCGAAACGTTCTGGCCGGAAAACAAGCTGCCCGAAGGCAAACACGTCTGCCCGGACTGCGGCCGTCCGCTGGAACTCGTTTCGGAAGAAGCGTACTTCCTGAAGATGAACAAATACGCCGACCGCTGGCTGAAATTCATCGACGAAAACCCGGACTTCATCCAGCCGGAATCGCGGCGCAACGAAATGATTTCCTTCGTCAAGAGCGGCCTGGAAGACCTCTGCGTTTCCCGTACGTCCTTTGACTGGGGCATCAAGGTCCCCTGGGACCCGAAACACGTCGTCTACGTCTGGTTCGACGCCCTGGTCAACTACGTCACGGCCGCCGGCTATCTCGATGACCCGGAAAAATTCAAGAAATTCTGGCCCGCTGACCTGCATCTGGTCGGCAAGGAAATCGTCCGCTTCCACAGCATCATCTGGCCAATCATGCTCATGAGCTGCGGCCTGCCGCTGCCGAAGAAAGTCTTCGGTCATGGCTGGCTCATCGTCGACGGCACGAAGATGAGTAAATCTTTGGGCAACGTCGTCGACCCGATTCCCCTCATCGACCGCTACGGCGCCGATGCGCTCCGTTATTACCTCCTGAAGGAAATCCGCCTCGGCCAGGACGGCAACTTCTCCCTGCCGTCGTTCATCAATCGCATCAACTCCGACTTGGCCAACGACTTGGGCAACCTCTTGCAGCGTACCCTGGCTATGGTCGAAAAATACGAAGGCGGCATTGCTGCCGGCCCGACGGTCAAAGAACCGGTCGACGACGATTTGGCAACGTGCGCTGTGGAAACGGCGAAACGCTTTGAAACCTACATGGACGACATGAAGATCAACGACGCCATCAACGATGTCTGGGCCCTCATCCGCCGCAGCAATAAATACATCGACGAAACGACGCCGTGGGTTTTGGCCAAAGATGATGCCAAAGCCCAGCGCCTGCAGACGGTCTTGTATAACCTTCTCGAAGCCCAGCGCATCATCGCTACTCTGGTCAGCCCCTTCATCCCGGCCAGCGCTGCGGAAATGTGGAAACAGCTCGGCTTAGGTGACTTTGCCGAAGCCAACCTGCCGGCTGCCCAGGAATGGGGCCGTTATCCGGCTGATACGAAGGTCTGCAAAGGCCACGCCCTCTTCCCGCGCTACGATTTGAAGGAAGAAGTCGCCGAAGCGGAAGAAGAAAAGAAAGCCGCCCAGGCCTGCCCGGCTGCCCAGGAACCGACGAAGCCGGAAATCACTATCGACGATTTCGGCAAGATCGACCTCCGCGTCGGCAAGATCGTAGCCTGTGAAAAAGTACCTAAGGCCAAGAAACTGTTGAAACTGCAAGTCGACCTCGGTACGGAAACGCGCCAGATCGTCAGCGGTATTTCCCTGTACTATAAACCGGAAGACCTCATCGGCCACTGCGTCATCGTCGTCACCAACCTGAAACCGGTCAAGCTCTGCGGTGTTGAATCGAAAGGTATGCTCCTGGCTGCTTCCGATGGCAACGATAACCTGCAGGTCGCTTTCGTCGACGGCATGGCACCGGGAAGCCGGGTCCGCTAATGCTCTTCGATACCCATTGCCACGTCAATGACGGCGCTTACGCTGAAGACCGTCCGGCCGTGTTCGACCGGGCGGCCGCAGCCGGCGTAGGCCTCATGATCTGCCCGGCGACGGATATGGAAACGTCAGCCCAGTGCATCGCCATGGCCAGGGAACACGACGGCCTTTATGCCGCCGTCGGCATCCATCCCGAAGAAGCGGCCAAGGCCCAGGACGGCGACGTCGACAAGCTGCGCCAATGGATACAGTCGGAAGAGAAAGTCGTCGCCGTCGGCGAAGTCGGCCTGGATTATCACTGGCCTGAACCGGCCCGGGATGTCCAGCAGGCCGTTTTCATCGACATGGTCAAACTGGCTGTGGAACTCGACGTACCCATCATCATCCATGACCGCGAAGCCCACGGCGACACGCTGGACATCCTGCGCCAGTACGGCAAGGGCATCCGCGGCGTCTTCCACTGCTATTCAGGCAGTCTGGAAATGACGGACGAACTGCTGCGCATGGGCTTCTATTTCGGCTTTGACGGGCCCTTGACCTATCCCAATTCCAAACGGGCCAAACGCGTCGCGTCTCATTTGCCGTTAGACCGCATGCTCATCGAAACGGACTGCCCGTACTTGACGCCCCAGGCCCACCGCGGCCAGCGCAATGAGCCGGCCTATGTCCACTACGTCGCCGAAGAAATCGCCGCCCTGCGGGGCATAGATGCCGCCGAAGTGGCCTGGGTGACCACAGAAAACGCCAAGCGGCTGTTTGCGATTCCGTAACCTGCAATACTCGTAGGGGCCGTCCCAAAGGGATTGCGCTGAAAAACGGAGTCATTCAAAAGAAATGCATTATCGTGGATGCTACC
>OFRZ01000709.1_pt1 | contig 27835 bp, 22 predicted proteins | sample 1543181 | NCBI WGS metagenome assembly OFRZ01 (sample SAMN04209245, study PRJEB22552) | human gut metagenome | biome: gut; material: feces | host: Homo sapiens | place: USA: Oklahoma | reverse complement strand
TGGAACCGAGCAGGAAACGTACCTGTCCAGAACGTACCTTTGTAAAGAGTTTTGCTTTCTGTACATCCGTATTGGCATCATGGATAAAAGCAATCTCCTGTTCTGGTACTCCTTTCTGCATCAGTTTTTCTTTCAGGGCATCATAGACATTAAACGTCGCATCTTTTTTGGGTGTAGAAGAATCACAAAAGATAAGCTGCGCTGACTTCTGCTCTTTTGTTTCGTTCCATATCTCAAAACATTTTTCTGCACAGGCAGAAACTTTATTATTTTCCGTGTCTGGGAGCATATCATTTATCAGACGCTGGTCTAATGCCAGTTTACGTCCATCGGTCGTAATCTTGAGCATGTTATCTTCCGATGGGTCTACTTCCCGGTTCCTTACCCTGTCCGCACGTTCTGACAGGGATTCTAATATTTCTTTTTGTTCTTCACTCGCAGGCAGTACAATGTTTTCATATTCTGCTTCTGGAACGGGTAACTGTAACATGTCTGCCGTCTGTATATCTGCTACTTCCTGAAAAACAGACATCAGTTCCGGCAGGTTAAAGAAGTTCGCAAAACGAGTCTTCATACGGTATCCACTGCCCTCTGGCGATAATTCCAGAGCTGTTACTGTCTCCCCAAATGCAGATGCCCAGTTATCAAACATTCCTAACTCCATTTCCTGCAGACGGTCATACTGCAGGTATCTCTGGATAGTATATAATTCTGTCATACTATTTGAAACTGGAGTACCTGTTGCAAAAGTGATCCCCTTTCCACCTGTGATTTCATCCATATAACGGCATTTATTGTACATATCCATTGATTTTTGGGATTCACTTTGTGCAACCCCGGCAACATTTCTCATTTTTGTATACAAAAACAGGTTCTTGAAACCGTGCGATTCATCTACAAACAGCCTGTCTACACCTAATTCTTCAAAAGTAACAACATCATCTTTTTTCTTTTCATTCAATTTCTCCAGCCTTACTTCTAAACTTTTCCGGCTTTTCACCATCTGTTTGATAGTATAGTTTTCTCCCTGCTCTTTTTTTGCCAGTGTGATAGCGATTTCAATCTCATCAATCTGGCTTTCTAAAACAGCACGCTGTCTTTCTGCAGAAAGAGGGATTTTTTCAAACTGGGAATGACCGATGATAATCGCATCGTAATCGCCTGTTGCGATCCTCGCACAGAATCTTTTTCGGTTTTCCGGGCGGAAATCTTTTTTTGTTGCCACAAGGATATTGGCAGCAGGATATAGAGTAAGAAATTCTGCTCCCCATTGTTCTGTAAGGTGGTTTGGCACGACAAACAGGGATTTATGAGCAAGTCCGATACGTTTTGCCTCCATTGCAGCCGCAGCCATTTCAAACGTCTTACCTGCTCCTACACAGTGAGCGAGCAGGGTATTTCTGCCGTAAAGCTGATGGGCGATTGCATTTTTCTGATGGGGTTTCAAAGTAATCTCTGGATTCATGCCAGGAAACTCCAGGTGCCTTCCATCAAACTGTCTTGGACGTATTGAATTGAATTTTTCGTTATAAATAGAAACCAGCATTTCCCGCCGTTCTCTGTCCCGAAAAATCCAGTCTTTAAATTTTTCTTTTATCATATCCTGTTTCTGGCTGGCTAATATCGTTTCCTTTTTATTTAATTCTCTATGTTCTTTTCCTTCTGTATCCGTGTAAGTATCAAATATCTGGATATTTTTCAGGTTCAAAGAACTTTCCAGTAAACGATATGCCGTTGCCCTTTTTGTTCCGTAAGTATTTGTTACTAAAATACTTCTGTCCGTGTTTTTTCCTTCGATATTCCATTCTCCTGTATATTTGGAATACTGCAGTTTGATTATATCTTTAATATATTGTGGTGGCTGGAAAGTTTCTCTCATAAACTGGTCATACACTTCCAGAGGAATCCACATCGTTCCCAAACGGACTTCAATCTCAGAAGCATCCAGTTTTTTAGGCTGTACCTTCTTTAACGCTTCTACATTGCTTTTATAGCTTGTATCATTTTCTGCTGTTTTTTCTGCTATACGCAGTTTTTCCCGGACATTTCCCGACAGATATTCGTCAGCCGTTTCCCATCCCTGCGTATCTGGATTTTTAAAGATAACTCCCGTTAATTCTTCTGTGATCTGTTCAACAGTTTTTCCGCACAGACCTGACATAAAAGAAAGGGCAACTTTTCCGTTTTCCTCCAGTGATACTGCCAACGCTTCATTTGCAGTATCTACATGAGTGATCGTTTCGCTCTTTCGGATAGTACGTTTCGTGAACATGTCCGCTTTTCTGTCAAGGTTTCCATCTTCATCTAATTTCTCTAAAGAACATAACAGGGGATAAGAGGAATCTTCCGAGAAAGCCCTTTTGTTCGCCGTACTATTTAACAGCCCCCATTTGGCAGTATACAAATCATAAAGTGCATTGAGCCTTACCTGTTCTGCAGAAATCTTTGTATCTGCATCCTCTGTTTCCTACATTTGCAGCCGGATCAGTTCACGGACACAGTCCCGTATTGCGACCATACCTGTGATACGTGCTTTTGCTGTTTTCGCTGTCTCTTTTTGTTCCAGACCCGATTCATTTTTATAATAAATATCTCCCGTGTCAGATAGTACATAGCTGTACATCCGTACCCCTGAAGCATCGGGTGCATCTGTCGGCTGTTCTGCTTCGTACCGAAATTCGGCACGTTCTTCTTCCACTCTTTCAGGTATATGTCCTGTGATATGTGATATAGCAGCCCGCAGCCGTTCTCCTAAAGGGACTCCCTCTTTTTCTACACAAGTAGTTTCCATTCCATATGGTCCTGATATTTCCTGCATTGTTCCCAATATCATTTCCGGGTGTTGTACAAAATAGCTGTTTATACGGAATCCCTGGACATCTTCTGTAACCGTGGTCCATTCAGGATTTTCTATTTCTTTTTCCCGTTTCTGCAGAAATAAAATATCCGCAGTTACTTTCGTTCCGGCATTTTTAAATGCCGTATTAGGCAAACGGATAGCTCCCAGTAATTCTGCCTTCTTAAAAAGATATTCCCTGACTTTTGTACTTTCTTTATCCATTGTACCTTTTGTTGTGATGTACGCAGCAACACCACCAGCACGTAATTTATCCAGGGTTTTCGCAAAAAAATAGTCATGGATTAAAAATCCATGACTGTTATAAGCCGGATCATTTACCCGGTAATCCCCAAATGGTACATTTCCGATCGCTATATCAAAGTATCCATCTGGGTAGTTGGTACGTTCAAATCCTATATTCTGGATATTTGCTTCAGGATAAAGGTAGCCTGCTATCTTTGCACTCATGCGGTCTAATTCAACACCATATAAAGTAGAACCATCCATATTTTCTGGAACAAGACCAAAGAAATTCCCAATCCCACAGGAAGGCTCTAATATCCTTCCCCGGCTAAATCCCATATTTTCTAATGCCTGATACATTGCTTTAATGATAAAGGGCTGCGTATAATGGGCATTTAAAACAGATTCTTCTGCAGAACGGTATTCTTCCGGGGTAAGGGCTGTGCGTATCCGTTCCCGTTCTTCCTGCCATTGTGATCTGTTCACATCAAAGACATCTGCAATCCCACCCCAGCCAACATACTCTGCTAATATATCCTGTTCTTCTCTTGTTGCCTTGCGCTGTTCCTGATCTAATTGTTTTACAGTCTCAATCGCAAGGATGTTTTTCCAGCATTTTTCACGGGTTGTCCCTGTCCCTAATTCTTCTTTCGGAATATGATAATTTTGTCCTCTGTCATTTGAAACAGGAGTGATGGCTATATTATCCGTATCTAAGATTTCTTCCTGAAGTTCTGTTGCTGCAATCCTGTCTTCTCTTATTTCTGCAGCCCAGTTTATTATTTCATCATAACTGATCTCTCTTATCTCATCTGCATGACTTTTAATATAATTTTTTGCTTCCTTTTCACTATAAAAGAGAAGCGTTTCTGGAAGATACGTTTCTAGCCCGTCATTCCCCTTTTGTATCAGACGATAAACAGGCTTTCTGTTTCCTTCCGTATCGACTGCAGTGACAAAAGAACCTGCAATATCTTCATAATCTTCGCTGCTTTCAACAGCCACCTCAATAAGATTTGATTCTTTTTGCTGTTCTTCTATCCATGCACTGGCTTCTTCCCTGCTTTTACAGTATTTATTACGTCCAGAAAAAACAAACTCGTTATTTTCCCTTGTCCATTCCTGTACATCAAATGGAAAGTCTATGCGACCTGTATCCATAATCTCATACTTTTTATCCTGTAAAACTTCTGGTTCTTCTTTATGTATCAACGCAGTGATCTGTTTCCTTTCTGCAGGTGTCAGGTCTAAGTGTCTTTCAAGATACGGTAAAAAATTTTCATTATACTTTGTGAGTTGTTCTATCTTTTCCTCTAATATGCCATCTTCTTCCCAATATTGTCTATACATACAATCTGGGGACAGACAGTAATCATAATATTCCTGGATATGTTCTATCAGGGACTTTCCTTCACTTCCTATATCATATCTTCCCTGGAAAGAATATTCTTCTTCATTTATAACTGCATAGATAGAAAATGCTGTCTTGTAATAAGAATAACCTTCTCCTTCATTCTCCTGCTGTTCCATCTCCTGTTCATCTAACTCCGCAAACAGTCTGTTTGCTGCCGCAAAAGACATTTTAGCAGTAACATAGGCTTTCTTTTCCTTATCATAGTGGCTTAAAACATCATGTTCAGAGAAGTCAATCTGGAACTGAAGGGTATCTGCTCTTTTCTCTTCCAGCGTGCCGAAATTCGGTACATCTTCCTTTATCCCTGTTTCCTTCTGCTCTGCTTCCTGCTCCTGTACTTCTTTTTCTTCTGGCTGTATACCCGGATAATCTTTATTTTTTATCAGGGTACGGATACGCTTTTCAGCTTCTTTCCATGTCAGTTTCTTTTGGATGTTCCCTTTTTCTAAGTGGAATCCTTTCGCATCATGCCATTCGTTTGACTGTGAACTTCCTGATATGGAATGGGAATGACCGCCTGTACCATACTCCTGTTTTAAGAAAATGATCGCTGTCTTTTCATCCGGGACAGGCTCTTGTTGGTAGAAAGAAAGTATCCTTCCTTTTCCCCCTTCTGTGATACCTCCTTCCTGCAGGAGCTTGTCTATCTCATCGCTCGTGATAAAGACTTCCGGGACAGGGTCTTTCCCTCCCTGTGGGATAAGTGGGGATACACTCCCAAGTTTCTGGAGCGTTCCTGTTATCTTCCCATATATCCTCTGCTGCCAACGGGTTGCAATGCTAGTGCTGTTCCCATATGCCAGGATCTCCCCATACAGCTTTTTCACGTTTGTCGGTTCTTTTAACTCTTCTGCAATCTGTGTGGATGCCTCTTCATAACTTGTGCCCCATCGGTACTCTCCTGTTTCTTCCCTGTAAAAAAGGAAGACCTCCCCGGCTAACTTCCTACGGACAATATCCAGTGCCTTATCTGCTACCTCTTTCGTCGCAAACTGTCCTTTTGTATAAAGTAATTCTATCCCGCCTGCTGCTTCATCCCAGGACAATACTTTTTCCGGTTTCTTCCTTGCACCATTTCCCCGGCAAAAAGATACCCCTTCCTCACTGTACCAGACACTCACCTTTACGCCATCCGGCATTGCAAGCCCTTTTCCACCCTTCCATGTTTCCTTTAAATCCTCTGCAAGCAGTTCCCTTCCATTTTCCTGTGCCAGGTCGAGCAGGGCATCTTCTAAAGAATTTTCCTGATTCCCTCCTGTCCGCAGACATTCATCAATATAACTGTCTGGGAATGCAAAAACAGCAGCCGGTATATCACCTGCTGCTGTCCCGTAATCTGCCTGTTCCTGTAGAGTTTGTGGGAAAAGGCTTAACTGTATATAATCTCTTCTTTGATTATCTCCTCCGCCTGCTGTTTGCAGTTGTTTACGAGTCCGACCCACTTCATCTGATCGGCTGCCTTCAGCTCCTCTGTTGCTCCTGCTACCTTCATCAGTTCTGGCATCAGTTCGTCCATTCTCTCCTCTGCTCTCCGCTGAATGTCTATCATATGTCCCTCGTAATCCCCTATTATCAGAGTCTGGTACGTTGACTTTTTGTGTTCTTTCAGATACTTCTCTCTCATCAGGCTGTATTTCCCTATGTGACCTTCTGTCGGTTTCCTCAATCCCAAATCTGGATACATCAGTCCGTCCTCGCCCTTCGTGTACGTTAACTTCATTATCATTCACCTCTCTCTCTTTTTCTACTGTTTTGTTGACTCTATTATATTCCTCCTGCTTTCCTTGTACAATATCTTTTGCTCTGTTTTTTTGTAAATTTTTTTGCCATAGATATGCACCAACATCTTTTAAAATAGAAGAACAGTTTTCACTTATAGGACTCCCAAGCTTTGTTAGTACCTCTGTTTTATTAAAGTCTGTGATTGCACGGAAATCTTCAAGATACATATATTCACTCGGATTTATTCCACATCGTTTTAAAAGTACATACCATGTAGTTGATATGAATAACTCCCGGTATTCTACACGGATAGTATCTGAATCCAGGTCTTCTAAATAAGACCCTTCTTTATTTTGAAAAATCAAAGGCAGCTCTATACTGATGCTGTCCTCTGCTATTTTCTCCGCAATTCTTTTCAATACTGCGGCAAGGTCTGTATCTTCTCCTTCAACTTCATACTTTAATTTTAAATAATCAGATAAGCCTTGATTATCTTCTTCATCTAACTCCCATATATAAGGTTTTCTTACTTCTGTAACTGGGATATTTTGTACTATTCCCGTATCCTTATAATCATAAACATATCTTAATTTTTTTCGTGCATTTACAGTCTGAATAAGGGCAATTCCTTCTGTTCCTCTCCTGACATAATGGTTCATCTCTTTCCATTTTTCAAAACTTGTACACCCGACTGCATGAGGTCGCTGGGCATAGATCATGAGCTGGTCATCAAAATCATACTGATATACACGAGATGCTGTATTTAAAAACTTTAGCCATTCCTGTGGTGTAGAAGAAACTTTTCGGACAGTTTCTTCAAACAGGTCTTCTGCAGTTGGTAATGTCATTGCCATACATCAATTCCCCCTTTATAATCTTGGAGCCTGTTCCTGTTTTTTAGGTTTTGATAAGGATAACTCTTCTTTTTTATTAAAATGATTCTCCAGATACTTTACGGCTTTTCTTACCTCCCGGTTTTCTTTGTAACGAGGAACTGCATCTAACATTTCCCGGCAGATTCTCCCGCCTGCCAGCAGATCACATTTTCCAGAATACATATCGTCATCTGGAAAATGCAGGTCAATACCGATTCCTTTTACACCATTAAGCCGTTCGCTCGGTATTTTTTCATAGATGGCGATTGCTTCAGCAAGTGTTAAACCGTCATAATATTCGCCCAGCGTCGAAAACTCTGAACATTCTGCAACATAAAAATCAACCTCTGGTATCGTTTCAGGTTCTCTTTCAAAGATAGATAACCTTTCGAGTTTCTCCATCTGGATAAACATATCCTTTCCTTTTTTCACATCACTTTCTGTTTCCGATTTTTCTGTTGCTTTCAGAAAATCCTTAATATAATCCGACTTTTTATATAAAATATCTTCTGTGATTGCATCTGCTGCTTCTTCCTGACTCATCGTGTTATAGACATACAGATTATCATGAGAACGGGCTAGAGAATCCACTTCTATCGCAAAGTTTTTAATCTCCATCTCATCCAGATAATATTCCGCCCGTTGCATATATTCAGATAATGTCCCGGATTTTTCTTTTCGTATGGGATTAATGTCTATTGGAATATCCCTGGCATATAACATATCTTCTTTTAAATAATTAAAAAAAGTATCCTCGCTTATTGTCCCTTCATAACTAAGGGCAACATCAATATCAGAATCCGGTCTGTATAAACCTTCCCTGCTGCGTGAACCATACACTCTTGCCCCAATTAACTTTACTTCATTATGTAATCCCAGTTCATCTAATATGATCTGTGCCTGTGACAGGACGATCTCCTCAATATCCGCCCGGCTCATCCCATTTAAAGATTTTTCCTTATAATACACTTCTGATGTAAGAGCGACATTTCCTTCCTGTAAACGTCTTTTAGATTCCTGGATCACTGATTCTAATAATCCTGCTTCTTCTGCTTCTTCAATTTCCTGTTCTAATTTTTCATAGTCAGTTTCTTTTATATTTTCAATCGTTTCTCCAGCATCATTTAATATATCCTCTATGGCTTCTTTCAGGGAAACATCCAGATTATCGTAAACACCGCCATCCAGTTCCTGATACTCCTGGTCATAAAAAGTATAATCATATCCTTCATCCGTTTCGTGGATGAGGAAGTATCCTTTATCTGCTGACAAGATATAGGCAGCTTCTTTTTTGTCATGAAGGGATTTGTCTAATAAATATTCTCCGATCAATTTCATTACTTCTGGACTAAATCCATGCCATAAATCTTCGGCGATAACCTGTCCCTGTTCATTAACGATAATGTCTGCAACCTGTTCTCCAAATTCATCATGACGCATCTGAAAAAATTTTTCATTATAAAATTCCTGCATCTGGATAGAATGCCACGTTCCAGAGTGTCCTTCGGCTGTAAAACCTCTTGTAGTCTCTGTTATTTGTTCCACCAGTCTTAATACCGGCTCTTTATAAAAATCTGCTAATGGAACAAATCCTATCATGTCTACATAGGAAATATGTATCTCTCCATTTCTCTTTAAAACAAGGATGTCACTGATAGAAAGGGAATGCCCTGTAAAATCACTTGGATGTGCAAGGTTAAACTTTGTAAACAGGCTGTCTCTGTTTTCGTCTGTTCCCAAAATGTCACTGTACACAAGCTGATAATCTTTTCTTTCTGGTGCTTTTCCTTTTGCCCGTAAAGAATCAAAGGAGAGAAAAGCATACTCCCGTCCTTCTCCCTTCCAGTTGATCTGATAAATTCCATACGCATCATTTTTTCCATGCAGGATTTCTTCTTCGGTCAATCTTCCGCCAGTCTGTTCTATCTTTATCATTATTGTCCCCTCCGTTTCTTTCTTATCTGCCGCAGTCTCTGCATCATCGCCGGGGTAAGGCTTGCAGAAGCATACGTTTTCATTTCTTCCACACTGTCTCCTTCTTCAAGACATTTGATTAAGAATTCTTTTTGGGCTTCATTAAAAGTATCGCCTGCCAGATAAGTTTCAATAAATTTATCTGGTTCTTTTGATTTCTTCCCATCTTTATTAAAAAAATGCCATCGCTTCTTTTTCCTGTCCACATCACTTAGGGATTTTTCTTCTGCAGGCTCCGTTTCTTTTTTCTCTTTTTCCCCTTCATCCGCAGACTTTTTTTCTTCTAACTGCAAAGCAAGTGCTTTCTTTTCTTTTTCCCACGATGCCTTATTCCATTCTATTTCCTGTAATAAACTTTGTATCTTCCCATCCCTTTCCCTTATCAATTCTTCTTTTGCTGTTATCATATTTTGATATGATTCTTTCTGTTCTGTAAGGGCATTTTTTTGTATCTCTAATGCCTGCTGCAATGTAGTATTTAATGTTGTCCTTAATTCCTCTGTCTCATGGAACACCTTGCCTGCTTTGTCATGCAGTTCAGAAATCTGTTGCTGCATCTCCGAATTCGGGACAAACATTTTTTCCAGATAATCCCGTCTTGCTTCTCTTATACTCCTAACCTTATCTTCCCAAGTCTGAGCAGGAATACCGTCAATCCTGCGCACTTCTTCAACAGACATTCCATCCAGGAAGCAAAAACAATAGTATTCACAAAATACTGCTTCATCGACTTCGTTTAAATATGCAATCATTTCCGGGCTGCATTTTGCATCTTTCAGAAATGACTTTAGAAATTCTTTGACCGCATTATTTTTCTCTTTTTGTTCCATATGCTTTTACCTCCTGTGCCGAATTTCGGTACGTTCTTTTAAAACCTTCTGCTCTTTGTTCAGATTTTTTTCTTCTTCAACTATTCTGTTTACAATCCTTTTTTCATGACGTATTTCCCGGAGTTTTGCATTGATCTGCCGTCTTTCTTCTTCTGCATTTGACATTTCTTTCTCTTCCAGGAAACGAAGCGAACTGCGTCGTTTCATAAGCTCCTTTTCTTTAACCACCAACATACTTTGTTTTTCCATTAACTCCCCCTCTGTTTTAATCTCATTATTCAAAATGTATTTACATTCCTCATATAACTCATTGATACGGATCGCATTTTTTCGTACATCTTTCTGTTTTACTGCGTAAGGATTTTTTTCTTCAAGATAATGTCCTGCCTGATAAAAAATTTTGATCTTTTTAAGCTGAAACACCGTAAGGTTTGTTTTTGTATATCGAAAGATTTCCCTTTCGTATTCTTTAGACAATTCAGGGGACAGAATTTTTTCTGTCCCCTTTTCCTGTCCTTTATTTTTTATTCTCTCCTGAATCTCTTCCTTTCTGTATCCTGTTCCAAGACGGGAATCTCTCCTTCCCCGTTCAAAACCGGGTGGGATATACGTTACATATTTTCCCTGACGGATTTTATATCCAAGTACCTCCATCTGTTTTATAAAATCGTCCCAGTTTTCTGACGAAGCAATCATAAAGTCTATGTCTGCCTTAATGATTTTTTCAGAGGATGGGCGTCCCTCTTTCTCCGCATGGTGAGCTGCGTAAGATTTACCGATTTTATTATTTTTATCATAGACAAGGGGCGGAAGACCATATTTTTCGCAGATGCGGTCTGTGAGGGGCTGGATATATTTTTCCCAGTCTCCTTTTTCGTAACGGTATTTATATCCGTCCATTCGGTTGACAGAATTAAAAACAATATGTCCGTGCATATGCTTCTGGTCAGTGTGAACAGAAAATACATAATCAAAATTTTCTCCAAGATATTCGTCACAAAAATCATTTATTACTGCATAGGCTTCTTCTTTTGTTGCTTCTCCCGGTGGAAAAGAGATAACGAAATGGTATCCCTGTCTCCCTCCTTCTTTTCCCCACTCCTGTTTTGTCTCAAGCATGACCTGATAAACTTCCTGCGGAGTAGTCCCTGAATTTCCTCCGATCATTCCTTCCGTTTTAGCAGGATTCATGATGTAAGTAATGCAGTTTTTTAAATGTGCTGCACCTCCTCCCTGCGGCATTCCTATATTCGACAGTTTAGTGATCGCCATAATCTTTTACCTTCTTATTGAGATTCTCTACTTCAGATTCTATCTGGCTCAATGCTTTCTCCAGGTTATAAATATCCGTCTGATTCCCGTACCCGGCATTGATTTTTGCAACAACCTGATTGATATTTACTCCTATTTTTCTGACTTGATAAGAAAGGTTTTTTAACTCTTTTTTCAAACTGACAGAATCATGCTCCTGTGAAAAAATACACTTCCGTATGTACGCAGAAGTATTTGCCTTACTTCCTTTTTTTGTTTTTGTTTCCGAATCATTTGCAGCCCTGTGTTGAAGTAATTCATACTCTTTTTCTGTCAGCCGGATGTCGATTCTTCTTTTTCTTATCTGTCCTCACTCTCCCGTTCTTCTTTTCCTATTGTTGCATCTAAATCTTCTTTTTCTTCGGCTAAGTCAGACATATACATATCCAGGACTGTCCGCAGGTCTTCTATTTTTTTAGCATCCATCGGACCAAGATATTCCGTAACAATATCTGCAAGCTGTCTGTTATCTTCATTTTCTTTCTGCTCTTTTGCTTTTCTCAGTTTTTCTTCTACCTCTTTTTTTCTTTCGGAAATCTTATTCTCTTTCTCCGTTAATTTTTGAAGCTCCTCTTCTAATTTTTCAATCTGTTTATTCCAATCCATCTCATCCATCTCCTATCCAGTTTTAAAAATAATCGGGTTTTCCTAATAATTCTTTTTTCTCTGCACTATCTGAAAATGTATTTTTCTTCATTGCATTATCTTCTAATATCTTTTCGATTCTATCCAGTTTGTCCTGTATATCTTCTAATTCGTCCATAACATTTTCTGCTTCTTCTTTTTTAAAAAAGTTTCGTACAGCTTCTGTGATATATACATTTTCTGTTGGGTACATTTCTTTGTCCCTGTTATTTATTATCTCCAGAATATCATCAGGAAGACGAAAATGTTTTTGTTTTGCCATTTTTCCCTCCATAATTATTTGCTTTTCCGCCTATTGTTCAGGTTTAATTCTATAATTTATGTATACCATTTCTGGTATTTTCCTGTTTTTTTCATATACCATTTTTGGTATGCGTGTACCATTTCTGGTATTTTCCCTGTCTTTCCATATACCATTTCTGGTATCCATGTACCATTTTCGGTATTTTCCTTATTTTCCCATATACCATTTTTGGTATGTGTATACCATTTCTGGTATTTTCCCTGTTTTTTCGTATACCATTTTTGGTATTTATGTACCATTTCTGGTATTTTCTATGTACCATTTTTGGTATTAACTGTATACCAATTCTGGTATTTATACCAAAAATGGTACGAATAAGCCGATAGGCTTATTGCAAGATACGCATTTTGTACACACAAAATACATCTTGTTAGGGGGGAAACCCCTAAAACCCCCTTTCAACAACCAACGGCATCTGCATCCTCTTCTTTCAATGCTGACCAGAGGAATTTATCCATTCCTCCACAGCCTTATCATATAAGTTTTGCATCTGTGCCGCATATTTGTTTTGAAAGAAAAGATAAAAAGAATCTGCAGCTTCGCTTGCATTTTCTAAAAGGATTTTTGCTTCTTCAGCTCCGCACTTTTTCTTTAATCTTTCAAAAAATTTTTTCTTAATATTGATTTCCTCAGCCCGGATAATCAGATTTGTTTTAGACCCAAGTGTACAGTCCATTAAAAATTTTTCGTATGCAAATGTGAAATCTTCCTCCAAAATTTCACCGCCTTTCTTTTTCTCTCCCTGTATTATTCTAGTGAAAATGTATAGGTACCATCTTCAAAAGTTACCGTGATGTTTTTTCCGTCACTTCTTTTTGTTACAAAATCCAGTACAGCTTTATAATTTTTCTCCCCTGTATTTTCAACAGAAGCAACATAAAAATTTCTTCGTTCTTCCCCTTCTTTCTCTAAAAATTTTAGTAATTCCTGCGACAGTTCTTTTTCATTAGCTACTGCTTCCAATGAATTATCCTGGTCGGTAATCTGTGGATTACCAAGATGGATTGGCTCCGTACCAATCTCGTTATACTCTTCTTCATCATCCTGCATTGTATTTTTTTCCTGTGGCATCCCTCCATAATCTTCGATACTTTCAATCTTCTTTTTATATGGGGCAAATGAAAAGATTTCTTTTCTCTTATCGTAGGAAATAAGAATAACAGAATTATCATCATCATCTAGTTGTAGATAAAATGTTGCTGTCCCTGCATTACTCGACACATCATCATCATACTTTGAAAGGGCATTGATCCATTGTACGTTTTTATAATTTTTCTCAACATACTCTGCTGCCTGTTCTTCAAAATCTGTTTCATTCTCAGAATTTATATAATAGATATATTCCAGATTTGTGAAATGATATTTTTCTCTTTTTTCTTTTTCTGTCTGTTCTGCAGTATCTTCTGTCTTTTGTTGTTCCGTTGGATTTTCCCTGCTGTTTTGATTTTTTTTGGGAACAAAAAAACATATAGCGGAAATAAGTAAAGCGAAACCCAGAAAGACAGCCAATAGAAATAGCATTATCTTTTTCTTCATCCTGCTCCTTTCCTGTACCGAATTTCGGCACATTTTAATTATTATTTCAAATGATTTTTTCCAAGATTAACTGCTTTAACAACCCGGCTTTTTGCCCATTCTGGATGAAACCTCGTGACGGTTTTTCCTGTGTGATACCACATGGATTTATTTACAACAAACTCAACGACACTGTGTCCACCATCATGTCCCCATTTGTTGCATCCTGCATCAGACATATTTTTTTCATCACCCATAACTCCATGTATGACTCTGCCATTTGCCAGAACAAAATCTATCTCATCACCGATCTTTCCGAAAGTTGGAGTGCAGGCTATCACGTATCTGTCTCCAATCTTTCCGAAACCATTTACATCATAATGTTCTCCCGTTTTTACTCGCAGCTTATATTGGTTACTTCCTGTTGAAGTAATGAGTGACCATCCCATATAAGTAAAACTATCCCCGTATGGCGATGGGATGTTGATTGTTTTTCCTGAGCCATAACTGTCCTGGTCTTTTACACGGAGTATCACTGTTATGACAGCCCAGTTGATCTCCCCTTTACGGACAGACTTTACAAAAACACTTCCCGGTTTTTTATCTTTTGTCTGGTCACGTCCAAAATCATACCAGTATGTTTTACCGTTCTCATCTTTTCCGGCATAGATGTTCGTGTGTCCTTTAAAAAGGCAAATATCCCCCGGCTTTAAGTCAAGGTCTTTTGATTTTTTCCCGCCAGTCTTTATGATGTCAAATCCTTTTTCAATCTGCTTTCTTACGGTTCCGTTACAGCTTAATTCTCCCGATTTATTTCCGAAGAATATCTGTCCTTTTTTCAGAAGTCCAACTTCCTGAAGCACAAGACAGACACCGTGGGCACAGTTTGTTCTCTTAGCAGACTGTTCTGCTGCTGCAAGTGAACCTTTCAGGTCAGTATTGGAATACACCCATTTTTCCTCTACCATCATTTTACCAATCTCCTGTGCTTTCGATAAAATCTCGGATGCGGTTGAGGAAGTGAGTCCTTCATCTGGATAATCCGGAGTACCGTATCCCATGATGCCTTTATAAGCAAGTTCATAATGTCCACGCATGACCTGATTATTTTTATTTCCTTCTATGGTATGTACGATTCCATTTTCAACGTACTCAACGATACCAACATGATGAGATTCTCCCACCCCGCCTCTATCAAAATAGATAATATCTCCTGCCTGTGGAGTATAACTTCCTGCTTTTTGATACTGCTGCTTATGGATAAACCATTGCCGTCCTGTCTCGCAGGCGGCTGTCTTTGGTATGATATTGCTCTCGATAAACCCACATTCATTCGCACACCACGAAACAAAGGCATGGCACCAGGACATTCCGTCTGTTCCTGTATACACTCCATACTTTGTATGATTTCCTGCCCCTTCGTGATAACCTATTTCCTGTACAGCGACCGCAACAATACTTGCCCCGGAACCCGATGCATAATCTGTATTATCTACTGCGGCTGCAAAACCTGACAGCAAAGTGATGATGATTCCAAGGAAAGATACGATCACAATGATCGGTATTAACAGGATCAACAAAACAAAAAAGATTGTCACGGCAATCTGTGCAGCAAAGTACATCACTGTAACTACGACAGAAGCAAGCATGGCTGCGGCTGCCACGCCAGGGCTTCCTGTTTTATTTTCTTCGATGAGCTGGGATAACTTCGTCTGCGTTTTTATCCTCTGGCTTTCGATCGCTGTATTTTTCTGCTGCAGCATTTCTTTGAAATTTTCTGCCGTTTTTTTTGCGACCAGTGCAGCCAGACCAGCACCCGTAGATGCAGCTGCTGTATCCACTGTTTTTGCTGTAGCATTTCCTGCAGCTTTTGCTGTTTCTGCGGAAGCAGAAGAAGCAATATCTACTGCCTTTTCTCCTCCGGCAACGGTACTCTGGGAACGGATAGCTGCCCGGCTGTCCCTTGATTTCGATGCGATCTCTCCATTTCCACCATGGCTGCCGATCTCTTTTTTATCAACAGGTTCTTTCCATGTACTTGATTGATATTTTCTTTCCTTTGAAAAGATTTTTGCCGCCTGCTTTTCTTTTTCCTGGACGGAACTGGGTTCTGTCTTTGCAATCCCGTTCCGTTTTTTCTGCCGTTTTAACTGCCGTTCTGCCTGCCTGATATAACGCTGCTTTGCGGTATAAGACAGCCTTTTCCATTCTTTTTTTTCTTTTTTGGAAAGATAATGGGCAGGGTCTATGCTGACATTTTCGTTCCCCTGTTCCTGTTCCTCATTTCCATTAAGAGGGTCGGTGTTCTTCACTTTCTGGATAGCACTCTGGGAAGTAGCAAACGCACTGTCCATTTTTTTAAAACTCGCTTCTTTTGCTTTTTTTACTGCCATAAGCATCAGCCTGCTTTCTGATAACGGATATTGCCTGCTTCTTCCGATTTTATAAGATACCCTTGCTGGCATAGAAAACTTAATTGTTTTTCGGCTTCTTCCTGCGTGATCTCCAATACGGATAAAAGGTCACGGACAGTAACCGGGGCAAGTTCCGCCATCTGTAAGATAATCTCCTCAATACGGTCATTGCTCTCCTGCTGCTCCTGTCTCTGCTTCTGTTTTTTCTTTTCTGCTTCTTTCGCTTTCTCATGGAAATTGGTATTGATAAGCGGATACAGTTCATTTTCTTTTGAGATTTTTGCATCAAAGAGGACAACCTTTTTGCCCCATACCATGACTCCCTTTCCTACCTCCTCAGAATTCAGTGCATTAAATTCTGTCTGGGATAATTCCTGGATCTGGGCAAGGGCATTCGCATCGGCACCTCCCTGGTCAAGGAAACACTTATAGTTGCAGTTGCTGAACAGTTCTTTTAACATTTTGTTTTCTAAGGCGGCAGTGATATTCTGCATTGCCATCGTACAGATGCCGCCATACTTTCTAAAGGTTGCAACCGCCGTATTGAGCTGTTCGGCAGAAGTACCTTTCCTGCTGACAACCTGCGTTTCATCCACAATAAAGTGGGTTGCCCTCTGTGCCTCCTGATTGTATTCCATGCGGGTAGAGGTATAATGCATAACTGTTACCATAACCGGCTCCCAGTTGTCCGGCGGTACATTTTTAAGTCCAAATCCAATCATACGGTTATCCAGACGTACTGTGGATGGATAAGCCAGCATATCACAGCTTCCTTCTGTATATTCTTCAAGGGAATTATAGATTGGCTTTATGATTGATCTATCATAATCATCTTTTGCATTCTCTAATTCCAGTTTTATCTCTTCCCTCAACATACGTAAGGTTGCCTGTTTCTTTAATCTTTTCTGTGCAAAGATTTTATCAAACATCTTTCTTGTTGCCCTGCTGACTACGGTAGCGTGTTCCTGTGTAAACAGGATATTTGTCATGATAGCTGCCACAAGGCTTTTTGCATACTTTGTCTGCGTAGCGATAAATTTTTCTTTTGTGTCTTTGTCCGCATAAAATACCGCATCGGACACCTCAAATCCATTGATATATATCTTTGATTTTGGGGTCAGGTCAAAATAAGAACCTCCGTATTTTTCTACGATCTCTTTAAACTCGTTCTGAGGGTCTAAGATTAAAATATCGTCCGACGTGGAGATAAGTGTCTGGAATATCTCTGTTGCCTTGATAAGCACCGACTTACCAGAACCCGTGTGTCCAACAATGATTGCATGAGGGTTCATCAGCAGTTTCCTGTTTCCGAATATCAATCGTTTTGTCGTGAGGTTCAACCCATAAAAATATCCGCCTGGGTCTAAAATATCCTGGGCAAAGTATGGCTGCATCGCAACCATGGAGGAAGATAGGAAGAAACGCATGTAGTCTACCTGCCGTCCGGCAAAAGGTAATGCTGTATTCAACGCTTTTAACTGGGTATAGTCTGCTGTACTTATGACTACTCCCTGTGCCTTGCCTGTCTCTTTTAACTGCTCGACTCGCTGTGCGAGGGTTGTTTCATCTGCTGCCGTTGCCACGAACAGGAAATTCAAGAAAAAACCTGTCTCATCATTGTCATTTACTAAATCCATGTATCCTTCTATCTCATCTTTTTTTCTCTGCTTTGCGTAAGAAGGTCCTGATACAATGATATTCTTTTTCCTTTTTGCTTCTTCCTCCTCACTGATGGATTTTTCATTGTTCATCGCTGCAGCAACCAGTTTTTCATTGATAACATCCGCAGGGACAGGGGAAAAATCCAACGTGATAAACGATGGAAAATCCACATAGGAAAAACTCCGCATCAGCTCATCCGGCTTTAATGCCCTGCTGTATTTCCATCCGAACAGTACGGAAACATACTGCGTTTTATCAAATATCATAAAATTGGAATACTGCTTGATTGTCTGTGGCATCACATCATTTTTCCAGTCATGCTTTCCTGTCTCATCAAGATAGATATACTGTTCTTCGTCCTTTTTACCCGGACGGAGTAATGCGTGCAGGCATTTTAACCGTTCTTCACCGTTTAAAAGGAGTATCTTTCCACGCCACTTTGCAAACATCTGCTGTATCGTTGTATCCAGCGCATTGAGCAGGATAGTCGCTTCCTCCAATGAATTTGCCCGGCAGGAAACGGTAAGATAACGGAGTGTCGTTACATTTGGATTGGAATTCTCCAGTTTTTCCCTTGTCCATTCTTTTATCCCTTTATCAATCTGCGGGTAAGCCTTGCTGTTCTGCTTTCCCCGTATCTTTTCTAAAAATTCGTCAATACTCTGAAATTCGTTTGCAATCGTAATCTTAAAATCAACGCTCATCGACTTTAACCAGGACATGAACTGGTTCAGGAAAACATCTTTTTCACTTTCATCCTTGTTGATATAATTGATCTCCTCAAAAACATAGCATCTGTCATACAGACTGTTTGTTTTCGATGGTTCGATCTTGGCTATTCCATTTTTATACATCCGTTCGATATTCAATGCCTGCCGTACATTTTTCGGGACAGGAACGATTGGGATACTCTTAGAATGATAAGAACGGAACTTTCCACTCGCATTGATAACCGCCACGTTTATTCCTCCTTTAATCGAAAAGAGCCAGAAACTTTATTTTCCGGCTCTGTCATCTTATTATTTCTTTTTTCTCTTTTTCTTTTTTACAGCAGGATGGTGCATGGTAAATATCCTGCCTGTCTTCGGAGCTTCTTCCGCCCCATAAGTAAGTTTTTTAGTTGCCCTGTAAAACCGCATCTCTTTGTACATCGCCCACAGGGAATGGTTCTGGTATTCGTAGATACCGATGAAACAGATCGGCAGCATGACAGGGATTGCAATATAACTGCCTGTGACCGGGGAAATCTTTAAAAAAACCCATAGTGCGATTATCGTGCCTGCTGCCATGATAAGACCAACGCTAAATGTTATGATCTGTTTTAAAGTAAAGCCCTTCCAAAGGTCGTCTGGAAAGGCTTTTTCAAAGTCTTTATTAATATCAATCTTCATCTCATATCCTCATTATTTATAGTAATAAGAAATTTTTCTTTTTCCACAGCGTTTACATTTCTGTGTTTTTTGATACTTCATCTTTCCCCCACGTTTCTTTCCTATCTTTATGCTTGTACCTTTATCATAAGAATGTCCCAGGGCAGGTATCGTTACTACTGTAAGATACCCATCTTCTGCTCCTCCGTAACTGTTCATGCAGCCCTTTCTTGTGCAGTTTGTAGTTTTGTACCCAACAGAAGTACAGCCCGGCTTCAGTATCTTTACTTTTCCAGGTTTATGTCCCAATGCCGGAGTCCTTCTTATGACATCTGTCCATTTTTTTCCGCATGACTTACATTTTTTATACTTTAATCCCCTGTTGGTACAGGTTGCTTTTGTTTTTGTTACCCATGTGATATTTTTATGATTACATTTTGATTTTGCCTGTATACTGATTCCTGGCATAAGTACCAGTAGCATAAGTACCATTAAAACCGCAACAATATGTCTTTTTGTCTTCATAATCTTTTTCTCCTTCTTTTTCTCTGTTTTCAAGATCCATCATGGAAAATAATAGCTCCAGCCTCCATATTCATTTTTTAACTTAACTCCGCCACATTTCAAACAGTCATATCTTGTTCTCCTCTTTCTGGTAAGTTTCCATTTGTGTTTTGTCTTAGGGATTACTTTTTCCAGCAACACTTTTCTGCATCTCACACAAAGTTGTTTTTTTCTACCTGTATGATTACAGTTTGCTTTTTCTGCAATGATCCACGTTCTGCCTGTATGTTTATGATTACACCCTGCTTTTGCCTGTGCATCTGCAAAAAATACCATAGTCATCATTATAGCCATTAACACTATAGTCACTTTCTTTTTTAGTTTTTCCATAAATCCTCCTTGCATCAAATAGCGTGGAGTTTCTCTTTCCAGCTATTTAACATAAACCGTCTCTTTCTTTCCGCATCTGCTGCATATACGTGTCTTTTTCGGTTTCTTTTTTATCATACTATCGGTATTTAACTTCCACTTACTCCAGCGATGTCCCAGAGCTTTCCCTTCCTTATGAGTTGACTTGTACTTACAATTCTTACATGAAGTTACGATCGTTTTTGGTGCAGTACAGGTAGCCTTGTAAGTTTTATCAATATAGGAATGTCCCAAAGGAGCTATCTTTTCTGTTTTGTAATATTTCCTATAGCCATAAATACAATCTGGATTTAAACAATACGTTGCCGTTAACCCCGGTTTTGTGCATGTAGGCATTTTTTCTATTTGTGTGCGTAATCGGTGTCCTGATTTTTTTATCTTTTTTATCTTTAAGATTTTTCCACAGTTCTTACACTTTTTAACCTTCATGCCTTCATCCGTACAGCTAGATTTTGATGTTGTGATCCATGTTACACTTTTATGATTACATTTTTTTGCTTTTGCCTGTACGCTGACTCCTGGTATAAGTATCAGCATCATAGACAATATTAGGGCTATTGTGATAACTCTTTCTATTTTAACTGCAAATTTTCCCATGATCTCTCCTTTCCCGTACCGAAATCCGGCACATTTATAACATTTATAATCCCATCGCCTTTGACAGAAATGCATTGGAGCCTTTTACGGCTGCAGTCACAAGGATCATAGTAAACAGGCTGTTTAACGCATCCCAGAACCCATCTACCATAGATGTTACAATGTTTTTTCCGTCAAACAGCGAGATGCCTGCACCGATGAGCTTGAAAGATATGACCATCGTTAAGGCAATCACTACAATCTCAAATGCATTTAACAGGAATGTCCGCATCCATGCATAGAAACTACGCTCTATCTCCTGACCTCCTACAAGTGCAGACATCGCAAAGGGTGCTAATATCATGAGCAGATATAGCTTTATGTACCGGCTATATACTGTCCATAACATCAAAAAGCTGCAAACGATCGCTGCCAGTATAAAGAGCAAGCCAAATAGCTGATAGAACAATGCTGAGCCAATATCCATATCCTCTACTTTTAAATCCGGGGCATCTATCGTAAAGACTTCTTTGGCCATCGCTGATGAGATAGAAAATATGGTTGTCATTATATTTAAGATATTGAGATACAGGACATTTGCCACGACAACCTTGACCATTGCTTCGATGACCATCTCCAGTGTGATGTTTTGATGCAGGTTGCTCACAGCTTTCAAAAAGGCTATCATAAAAAATAAATTTAGAGCAGAGAGTCCGATCCCCTCTGCCCACGGATACAGGTTTTCTTTTACAAATGCCCATGTTCCTGTAGAAAACTTTTGTGGCGTACTGCAGACCAGCTTTATGATCAGTCTCATACTGGAGTTCCATATCGCCTCCGCAATCTTTATCGTCGGTCCAGAAAGGAAGTCAAACAGCCATTCCGGCATAAATCATCCCTCCTGTCCTTATTTTAAAGATGCACTGATAACAGTAACGATCTGCGGGGCAAGGCAGGCAACTAATCCAGATGCGATACGTTTAAATGCCATTGACTGCATTGTTCCATCCTGAGAGTTCAAAGCCGTTGCCCATTCAAAAACTCCCCATAACAGTAATAACTGTCCAATACTGCTTACAATCGCTGCTACGATCTCATACAGCGAATTAAATCCTGATGTGATCACTGAGGTTCCTGTTGCTTTTGCCGCATACACAGGCACATACATACTGAAATAACAATATGCAGTAAAAAAAGCCGGGACAGCTCTCTTTACTGTCCTGACTCCTTTTTCGCTCATTGCTCCTATGAAGTTTTTTACTCTGTTCATTTGCCTAGTCCTCCCCGATGTGATTTGTAAAAATAATGATCAAGATGATACCGACGGATATTACGATCTCCAACAGTGTTGCTAATAATCCCGTCCAAGCCTGCAATCCTGCTGGTAACAGTCTGGGCAGGATAGCCCTTGCCGCCAGATTTGCCACCAGCCCAACAATAAATGCGATCAGGATGATAATATATTTCTTCCAGTTATTTCTTCTCACTTATAATTCCTCCTTTAAAGGCAGCAGACGTTTCTTTGCTGCTTCTTTTTCTATGATGTCTGTAAACAGACGTTTTGTCTGTTCTGTACCGTCTCCGGCATATTTATATAATGCCGTTTCGTAATCCTTATACCTGCTCGTATACAGGTAGGATATTGCCGCCTTAAACCTTTTCTTATTTTTCCTATTACGGCTCTTTTTCACCGCCAGATGAAGCATTCCCTCAATCGAATCTGCTGCTTTATAGGCATTAAATAATAAATGTATTGTCTCCTCATCATATGTTGCCTTCGGTAATTTTTTTAAATATGCCGGCTTCGATCTGATGATAAAAAACCGAATAGCAACCACACCTATTATCAATACTATTAAAACTGCTTCTGAAATGAGCATCGGTTTCGGAACATTCTCTACTGCCAGTATAAAATCTTTCATTATTCTTCTCCTGTATCAAAATAAGTATCGAGGAGACGGTCTAAATATCTTAAAAGTTCTTCGGCTGTCTGGTCTTTATTAAAATCTCCTTCGGCTGTAACTGTGTTATCTGATGTATCATATTTAAATGTAAGGTCATTCTGACTACTGTTCCAGCTACGGATTAATCGACGTAACTTGCGGTTGTTATTTCCAATAGATTTCTTAATATCAAACCAGCCTTCTTCTGCAAAAACAACCGTTACTACAATCTGGGAAATAGCAATGCTGACCATATCGCCCTGTTTTGCATGGCGAAGCTGGATAACTCCGCCTACTTCCTGTTCCTGCAGATAATTATAAAATCCTTCGGCTGTCAGAGGGGTATCCATCTCTATCGCTTCCTTCAGGTTTTCTTCTTCTTTTGCATACACAGATTCTTCTTCCGGGACTACTTCTACCTCTTCCACTTCCTCTACAGGTTCTTCCGCCCCTGATACTCTTTCTTCTACAGGTTCTTCCGTCTTATCAGGAACATCTTCTTCCCTCTCTGGAAGGCTTTCATCCTCTACTCCCATCAGTTTTTTCCAAAGCTGTGCTTTTTCTTTATTCAGGGTATCAATCTGTGCGACAAAACCACTCTCTTTTTCTTCCCATTCGTCAGCTTTATCTTCCCATTTTTCAATCTCCTGCTTAAGTTTCTGGATTTCCTGTGCTTGTTCTTTTGTCTTCTGTTCTTTTTCCTCTAAGATAGCCGGGTCAAAATTATCAGAAGAATATCCCAGATCATTCAATTTATCTTCCAGTTCCCGGCTAAGACGCTGCTGCTTTAATTTCTCGTTTCTGATTTCCTCCCGTAGAATAGAATTATCAAGTAAAGACTGCTGTTCGTCTGCTTCTAACTCCAATCTTTTTTTCTGCAGATACTTTTCCATTTCCTGCATTTCCCGCTGTTTTTCTTCGAGCATCTGCATCTTTTCTTCTATCTCTTTTTCCTGCTGTCTTACGTTTGCTTCACGGCTACTAAACTGCTCCTCCTGTTTCTTTAAGCTGTTTTCTTTCTCTTTTACAGCTTCTTCACGCACACGGTTTCTCTCTTCCATTTTTTTGTATTCCGCATCACGCTCTGCAAATATCTTTTCCATTTTTTCAAACAAAGGGTCTGTGTTTCGGTTTAATAATTCACTCATTTTATTATGTGCCGAAATTCGGCACATCCTCCTTCCTTAAATCTTCTCTATATATTTATCTGGTCTGGTATATCTGCTTCTCCCTACTCCTAAAAGCAGTACAAAGATAAAAGGCAAAAACATGATTCCTACTGTATAACCAAACCCATGTCTAAATGCTTTGCTTATACGGTGATAAAGCATTACTGTCAGTACAAATGCTATACTTGGCAGTATAATCTGCAGCATCTCTAAAAGTACACCTGCTTTTAATGTTACAGATACTACTTCGTACAAACAAAGGCAGAGCCATTTGATAATACAGACAGAAGGTTTCCATGCTATCTTAAATAACAGATATTCATTATAAAATGGGATCAGCACTTTCCAGCCTTTTTCACCAGCTTTGCAAAAAACTCCCCAATAGCCGATGACTGTTAATATCATTAAACATACCGCCATCAGGAATATAATGATCAGGATCGCATAGTCTTCCATATCTCCTCCATCAAATAGGGAAAGCCTGTTGGCTCTCCCCTATTTACTCTTGTTTAAAATTTTCTTTTAAATGTACCGAAATTCGGCACGTTATTTTTTTACTTAATAGTAATTACCCATTTATGGACATCACCTTTTACCCATCCTCGGAGAGTTTTTTTCACAGTACAGCTAATAGTGACCGTTCCTTTTTTCTTCACAGTCACCTTATGAAAACCTTCTTCATCTCCTTTCGAGGATACCGTTGCTATTTTAGAATTACTACTTTTCCAATCTTTAGTTTCAGGATGCATTGCTGCTACACTTGGACCAATCCATAATTTCTCGTTTTTCTTCATAGTAATATAATTGGTTCTTGTAACCGGCTTTCTTGTAGTGCTTTTCTTTGCCGGTTTCTTTTTGCTTTTAGCTTCTACAGTAATACTGCTTACTGGATTTTTTAATGATGCCGCAGATGGACTTACAAGCATCATTGCAAACAGTAAAAATAATATCGCCAGATTCAAGCGGAGTATCTTTTCCATAATTTCCCTCCTACAAAAAGAGAGAGCCACGCGGCTCTCCCTTACTCTTTGTTTACATTACAGACCTTAGAATTTTTCTAACGTCACTGGTTTCTTTTTTGCCCTTCTTATTTTGATAAGAACGGCTGCGGCTACTAACAGTGCGGCTGCGATACCTGCAAATAATCCTGCATGTGTGCTTAAACCTGTCTTAACACCTTTCGGTGAGCTGTTTCCAGATACACCCTTTCGGTTGATTATCTTCTTGATAACTTTCTCGATTGGATTTTTCGGTACTTTTACCTTGACTACTGCCTCTTTTTCCGGGGTCTGGTCTGAAATGATGGTTGCCTTATTCGGAATCTTCTTACCTACTAATTTCTCACTGTTGATCACAGCATCAAATGTGATCGTAGATTTTTCGGAAAGCTCCGGATAAACAACTTTAAATCCTTTCTTTGTGCGGATAAGATAGATACTGTTTGTATCCGATGTCATTGTATCCTGTTCTGGTACTGTATTTCCATCTACTTTGATAGAATCATAATCAATGTCTACACCGTCAGGAAGGTCTTTATCTTCTACAACAGCATTTGTCAATTTACCATCCTTTGTTGTCTGTTCCGCAACGATCGTATAGTGGATTGTCTCTCCGACATCATAGACGGCAGAATCTGCTCTCTTTTCGATGTAACTGTCTGGCGTACCTACTTTTATAGTCTTAATATCCGTAGCCCAGTTTGATAATGGGTGCTTTGTTGTGTTCGTTTCCTTGAAGTCCTCATTCCAGAGGTCATCCGGGATATTTCCATCCTCGTTCAGGTCTTTCTCCGTTGTTTCTTTTATCTCTGCAGTATTTAAGATAACATCTTCTGATGTTGCTTTTTCATCCACAGTGACAGCAAACGAAAGGGTCTGTGTACTTCCGGCACGAAGGGTATCAATGACATAGGTAACATACTGCTTTCCATTGATTTCCATAACCTTACCATCGTTTGAAGCAGAATCCTCTACATAAGTACTAAGCTCTGGAACAGCATCCCTTACAAGGACGTTCTTCAGTGTCGTTTCAGAATCATTGTGAACATCAATATAGTAGATGATCTGTCCACCCTGTTTCACAACTGTTCCCGATGCCGGGTTTGAGGTTTTTCTTGCAGAGATATTCTGCGTTACCTTTGTGACTGGCACATCGAGTTCAATCTCTGCATACGCATTGTCTGCCTTTGCTTTTACGATATTCGTGATAGAATCTTTGTTAAGGTCAGAAAGAACTTCCGCATCATAGGTAACTTCCAGCTTATCTTTTACTGTAAGATTCTTTCCCGTTTCAATCGTAAAGGAAGTATCATCGGATTTTACAGAAACAGGTGTAAACTCATTTCCGTTATAGTAAACTTTGATCGTATCCCCTTTGATTTTTTCTTTCTCAGAGTCTTCATCTTTTAAAGCATCCTTGATCACTACATTTACTGCAGTTCTGTCTTCCCTTGTCTGTGTGACTGTCAGATGATATTTTGCAGTCTCACCTTTCTGATAGGAATCCTTGTCACTTTCTTTTTCCACTTTGATAACAGGAGTTTTCAAGTAAACAATCTCATCATCTTTTACTTCGTCTGTATTAGAGCCTTTTGCAGTCGCAACATTCACAAACTGATTTGTGTCAGCAGGCTCTTTGTTTATCTTAGCTTCATAAGTTACTGTAAATTTGGTATGTGTGATCGGTGCATCCCATTCTTCCTGTGTCAGTCCTTCTTTATTCTTCCAATGAACTTTATCATCAATCTCTGCTAACTTTTTGAACGGAGATTCCCCATCATAACGCAAGTTCATTCCTGTTGTAATCTTAAAAGATGTATCATCCTGTGTTTCAAGATAAGGCTTCTCTGCATCTTTACCAGCCTTTTTACCAAGGTCATATACAGCACCTGCCTCATCTTTCAAACGGATAGTACCTTCAACGATTGTCTCACCCGGAGTCTGTAACTGGTCAGTGATCACAATATCTCTTGCCAGAGTACCTTCATGTACATTTGTGACAACGAGGGTATATTTCACTGTCTCCCCAACCTTGTATTCTTTCTTTTCTACGGACTTTTTAATGTTCAGATGAGGAGTGTTCACCCATACACGTTCCAGGTCGTCTGGAGGGGTATCCTTGTCCTTTAACATTAAAGTAGCAGTAACAAATGCCCGGTTTTCAATCACTTCCCCATTTACACAAGTAAGTTTCTTATCTGCATTTGCTTTTTCCAGACAGTCTGCCCATTGGTCTGTGATGGAATCGTAGGTGGATTTTTCTTTTGCCGTACAGGTCAGTTTGATTGTTGCAACTTCTCCACGGTACAATTTCGGGATAGTGATAACAAATCCTTTCTCTGTATATTCAATCTTCGCATCCTTACTGATGTCCCTATCCTCTGGTGCCCCGGATTTTTCTTTATCAAAAGTGCTGCTAATAGTAATAGAATCCTTATCCGGGAGCATTGCCTTTGGAAGGCTTTCATCTGTAACAACAACATTATCTGCGATACTGTTGCTGTTTGCATCACCGACATTGATCGTATAATCTACTTTATCTCCAACCTGCCATTCATACTTGCTGCTTTCTTTCTTAATCGTTGGGTCGGCTGTCTCTACGGCTGTCTGCACTTTATCTGTTATACGGTCTTTCACACCTGTCTGTCCCTCATATTTTATCTGGGAATCAATATGGCTCTTTGCCTGATTTAAGAACGCATAGACATACTCATTATCCTTGCTCTTTACCAGGTCAGTAAAGCCAGATAACTTCTGCAGGTCAGATACTTTCTGCAGATGTGCCATTTTCTTTCCACCAATCTCAAGATGTCCAAGATTTTCATCCTTTAACGTCTTTGCATCGGCTGAAATCTTTACAGGGAAGGAAACAACGATCTTATTACCAGCATTTCCACCGTAGAATTCATCTGAAGTTAACACGTCAGCTTTTGCTGTAAGGGTAATGCTGTTATCTTCCCCTTTTGTTATGTCAAATTTATCGGTATAATCCTTGTCCCCTGCTTTGATTGCAATGTTTTTTACATCATAAGAAAGGCAGGAATCTACGGCATCTGTGATAGTAAAGGATTTGTAATGGAATAACTCTACCGTATGTG
>OFRZ01000703.1_pt1 | contig 28047 bp, 27 predicted proteins | sample 1543181 | NCBI WGS metagenome assembly OFRZ01 (sample SAMN04209245, study PRJEB22552) | human gut metagenome | biome: gut; material: feces | host: Homo sapiens | place: USA: Oklahoma | reverse complement strand
TTCCTCAGGGCGCTCGTCCGGGAGGGCGGGATGCCGTTCGAGATGAGGGTCAAGACGCCGGCGCCCGACGAGGAGACGGCGAGTTAGCCGGCAGGTCGGCATGAAACGGCAGGGCCAGGCGAGCAACTCGTCCGGTCTCGGGCGCATCGCCCCTTGCCGGATTCAGATTCGACAAGGGGCGACCATTGTGCAATCGCAAGAAGATGACGGGGCGGAATGTCAATCCTGGTCTAACAGAGCCAATTAAAACTATCACCGATAAGGATGGAAAACCCGTCCAAAAGGGAGCTATGGTCAGCGAAATCCAGCCTCTGTTCTTCAAGCCTGGCAAGTCTGGTTGGAGCACCTTTGAGCTGATTCGTGCCTTCGGCAACCGCGGAGAGAACGTCCCTGGTCTCAACGCGAACACTGATGGCGTTTATTGCATCGGCAGCGAGCGCAACACCGAGATCAATCTCTTCCAGATTCGTCGCGGGTATGATCCCGAAGTCGCTACCATCCAGTGGGAAATGCTCTCCCGTGCCGCGTACTCTGTCGCCATCCCGCTGTACTCCGCTCTGATAACTGAAGTTAGCCCCTACTTCAGCGATCAGACCGTCTCCTTCGACCACTGCAATGCGAAAGACGTCGTGTACAACGAGGAGCCCGAGAACTCCATTAACTACGTCCTCATGGACATCAGCTCGCTCTGCTTTGAGAACCCTGACACCCTTGGTACCAGTGTCCGCACCTACCTCGACGCGCTCCAGAACGAGCTCATCGAGCAGAACAAGGAAGTTGACGCCGCTATGCTGGCCGAGACGACCACCGAGGGTCGCACCGCTCTGGCCAACAAGGCAGGCAAGGCTGCCACCGAGAACACCTACAAGAAGTGCAAGGCCCTGCTCCAGGAGATGCGCGCTTATCAGAAGGCCGGAAACTTTGACGAGCGCTTCACCCCGAGCGACCTGAACACCGAGACCAAGGGCCTCAAGGAGTCCATCACCTACGCCAAGGACGCCCTTGCCACCGACCCGGTCACCCCGGATCAGCCCGGCACTCCCGAGCAGCCCGGTAAGCCCGAACAGCCCAGCACCCCCGAGCAGCCTGAGCAGCCCACTAAGCCCGAGCAGCCCACCACCAAGCCCGAGAAGCCTGGCAAGTCGGACACCACGACCACGGTAACCACCAACAAGGCGAACACCAAGGGCGGCCTGCCCACCACCGGCGATCGTTTTGATGGCCGCGTGGTGGCTGCATTCGCCATCGCTGGCGTTGCCGTCATCTCCGCGGGCGGTTACTTCCTCTACCGTCGCAATAAGGAGTAACGTCCTAGCTGAGCGGGCAAGGCAGCAATGGCAGCCTCGCCCGCTCAGCCCGCTCTTTTGACCGGTGGGAAACCCGCCTGAAATCTTTTAAAAAAGATTTCCCCGCACACACTTCGCTGTGCTATAGTGCAGCGCAACAGCAACTAGGTGCGACCGCGCCACGGCATCACGAAAGGAGCCACCAACATGAAGAACACGATGAAGTCTCTCAACAACTGGTGGTGGCGTGATGCGAATACGATCGGTCGACAGTGAGTCCCTCACGCCTGTTTTTGCGCTCTAGGTGATTGGAAGGCCTCCGGTTTCGACCGGGGGCCTTTTTCTATCTCGAGCCCGATCGCATTCGCATCACGCGCCTCCGCTTTTCTCTTGCACCCCCATTCCGAAAGGCTTTTCACCATGTCTCAGAACACCACCGCCGCCCAGCCCCGCACCGTCCAGACCGCCGACCGCGGCAAACTCGACGTCCGTGCCCTCGTCCTGCTCGCCATCCTGCTCGCTGCCGGCTTCATCCTCAACTTCACCGTCGGCAAGGCCATCTCGGGCATCTCGGGCGGCATGATCAGCCCCGAGTTCATCATCTCGGCCTTTTGCCTCACCATTCTGGTCATTCGCCCCAACATCGGTCAGGCGCTCGTCATTGGCCTCATCTCGGCTGCCGTGATCCAGATCACCACTACTTCGCCGTTCGTCGATTTTGCCGCCGAGGGCATCGCCGCCATGCTCATGGCCGGCATCGTCAACGCCGCCGGCAAGAACGGTCAGGTCAAGCCCGCCATCGCCATTGTTGCAACCTTCCTGACCACCTTTGTCTCCGGCGTCATCTTCATGGTCATCAAGATGGCCATGCTCGGCGTGGTAGGCGAGCTCGCCGCCGCCATGTTGCCCGTCGTCGCCATGACCGCCGTCTTTAACGCCATTCTGGTCGGCGCCCTCTACATGCCCATCCAGAAGGCCCTTAAGCTCAACTAACCTGCTCGGCTTTACGAGCCACCCCATCTTGGCGTTCATTCGTCGCTCGCGTACCCAAGTACGCTTCGTTCCTCTTTCGCGCCAACCTGGGGCACCTCGTAAAGCCGTCTCCGTACTTCACCACCAAAGACTGTCCCAAACAACGAGCTTTTGGGGACGTTCTTAGACGACTCGTCATGTAAGAACGTCCCCAATGACTATGAAAGGTATCCATGAAAACGATCATCAACGTCGACGATGTCTCGTTCTCCTATGGTGCGCAGACCGAGCAGGCGCTTAAGCACATCTCGCTCGACGTGAACAAGGGAGATTTCATCGGCATCATCGGACCCTCGGGCGCCGGCAAGTCCACGCTTGCCGCCTGTCTGTCGGGTGCTGTGCCCCACCACTACACCGGCACGTTCTTCGGGTCCGTCATGGTTGACGGCCACGACACCTGCGAGGTCTCGCTGACCGACGTGTCGCAAATCGTCGGCAGTGTGCTGCAGGATATCGACACGCAGATGGTCGCCTCGGTCGTCGAGGACGAGATGCTCTTTGGCCTCGAGAACTTTGCCGTTCCCCACGACCAGATCGAGCAGCGCGTGAGCGAGACGCTCGAGACCGTCGGCATCAGCGACCTGCGCGACCGCGAGATCGCCACCCTCTCGGGCGGACAGAAGCAAAAGGTGGCCATCGCCGCCATCCTCGCCATGCGTCCGCGCGTCTTGGTTCTCGACGAGCCCACCGCGGCACTCGACCCCGCCAGCTCCACGCTGGTCTTCGAGACGCTGCGTGAGGCAAACCGCATACTTGGAATCACCATCGTCGTCGTTGAGCAAAAGGTCGCCCTGCTCTCGGAGTACTGCAACCGCGTGCTCGTGCTCAACCATGGCGAAATCGCACTGCAGGGCGAGCCGCACGAGGTCTTCGCACACACCGATGAGCTTCGCACCATTGGCGTCGACTGTCCCCGTGTCACACGCATCTTCAATAGCCTCGAGGCCGATGGCCTGGCAAGCGGCACCCCTTGCTTGGATGTCGACGAAGCCGAGTGTCTGATTTCGGGTATCGTCGACCCCGCACACGCTGCCATCGAAGCCCAGGCGCCCGCCGGTTCCCCGCATGCACCGTCGTTGCGTCCTCATGCCAAGGATGCCGAACCCGTACTCACCTTCGACCATGTTGAGTTTGCCTATCCCAACGGCGGCGCCGCCGTACACGACCTTAACCTGACCCTCTACCCCGGTGAGCTCGTGGGCATCGTCGGTCAGAACGGTGCCGGCAAGACCACGCTCACCAAGCTGCTCACGGGCCTGCTCAAGCCCGCCTCGGGCAGCGTGCGCGTCACGGGACTGGATACTGCAACCGTTCCCACGAGCCGCATTGCCCGCGAGGTCGCGACCCTCTTCCAAAACCCCGACCGCCAGATCTGCAAGGATACCGTGCTCGACGAGGTCGCCTTTGGCTTGGAGCTTGCCGGCATCGACCGTGCCGAGGCTCTGCGTCGCGCCCAGCTGGTCATCGACCGCTTTGGTCTGCCCGCCGACGAGGCACCGTTCTCGCTTTCGCGTGGCCAGCGACAAATGGTGGCACTTGCCTCCGTCGTAGTGGTTGAGCCCAAGATCGTCGTGCTCGACGAGCCCACGAGCGGCCTTGACTACCGCGAGTGCATGACCGTCATGGAAACCGTGCGCACCATGGCCGAGCGCGGATGCGCCGTCATCATGGTCTGCCACGACATGGAAGTCGTCTCCGACTTTGCCGAGCGCATCGTAGTAATGGCCGACGGCCGCATCCTCGACCGCGGCCGCACGCACGAGCTGTTCTCGAACATCGATCTCATGCGGCGTGCCTACGTGGAGCCTCCCCAGGTTATTGAACTCTCGCGCCGTCTGGCATCTTCCGTCTCGCCCGCTTTTGCGCAGGTGAGCGAGGTCACCGATGTCGTTCGAATTACCAAGGAGATGGTCCACCGTGGTTAACGTCATCGACTACATGCCGGGCGATACGCTGCTGCATCGCCTGAACCCCGTCGTCAAACTGGGCCTCGCCGCCGCCATCATCGTCGGCATCTTCTTGTCCGACACCTACGTGGCGCTGCTGGGCTTTTTGGCACTCACCCTTGCACTGGGTACCTATGCCGGCGTCGTCGACCGTCTGCTCTCGCTGCTCAAGTTGCTGATTCCGCTCGCGCTTATCATGCTGGTGCTCCAGCTGGCCTTTATGCGCGATGGCAACGTGGTGTGGGGCTTTATCACCGACGCGGGCCTCATCACGGGATCGAAGGCCTGCCTGCGCCTGCTAGGTGTGGCGTTGCCACTCATCCTCATGCTCATGGTGACCAAGCTCAACGACCTTGCCAACGCCTGCGTCGAGGTGCTGCACGTGCCGTATCGCTATGCCTTCACCTTTACCACGGCGCTGCGCTTTGTACCGGTGTTTGGTCAGGAGATGAACGCCATCATGGAGGCGCAGACCGCACGCGGCGTCGAGTACGACACCAAGAACCCCATCAAGAAGCTTAAGCTCATGTTGCCACTGTGCGTGCCGCTGCTCATCTCGAGCGTGGGCAAGACCGATGCCACCGCGCTTGCCGCCGAGCAGCGCGGCTTCTACCTGCGCACACGCGCCAGCTCGTACAAGCGCTATCCCATCAAGGGTCTGGACATCGCCGTGCTCATCGTCAGCATCGCCCTCATCGCCATCGGCTTCCTGTTCTAGTTCACCACCGACAGCAACCGCCCAACGCAAAAGGCCTCGGCTCGCACCAAACGAGCCGAGGCCTTTACTGTTTCTCCAGATAAAACCCACCATAATTAACCTGTCCCTTTTTGGCAGGTCGGAAGCTAGAGGCGGTAGGGAGCGCCGCTGCGGATGATGGATTCGCGCACCAGGACGTCCATGGCGTCGAGGGTGATCTCGGGCATCTCACGGTATTTCTGCAGCACCGAGAGCTCCGTGCAGGCCAGGATGACGCGGTCGCAGCCGCTACGGGCGAACTCCCACATCACGCGGTCGAACTTATCCATATCGGGCTCACGTCCGGCCTTCACATCATCGTAGATAAGCGACATCACATCGTTCTGACGTTTCTCGCTGGGATAGACAACCTCAACACCCGCAGCCTTACATTCGCGGCCGTAGACGCCCGCGCCCACGGTGCCATCGGTTCCCATAATGCCAATCTTGTGCACCGGCTCGGCCGGCATACTCAGGTTGGGATCGAACTCGCACTCCCCCATCACCGCACCGGCCAGAGCATAGCGCACCGACTCACGCGGCATGTGGATAATCGGCACCTTCGTAAACGACTGGATCTGGTCGTAGAAGTAGTGCGACGTGTTGCAGGGAATGGCAATGTGCGCACAGCCCAGCGACTCGAGTGCCTGGGCGCACTCTTTCATGGTCGCCAGCAGCTTGGCATGCTCGCCGGTCTTAATGGCCAACGTGCGGTCGGGCATGGTCGACTTGGAGAGCACCACCATGTCGATATGTTCCTGATCGCAGGCAGCAGCCGTATGACGCACCACCTGGTCGTAGTAATACGACGTGGCCTCGGCGCCCATACCGCCGATAACTCCCAGCTTTTCCATCGCCGCCTCCTTGGTGACGCTTGCGCAATTGCGCGTATCATACCCGCGCCCGCCCGAAGCAAACCGGACGGGCGCCGCGCTCATCTACTTGTAATACGTCTTGAACAGCTTAAAGTGGCGCAGCTTGGTGTGCCACATGCGCAGCCAGCGATTAAAGACAAAGTCGCCCTTCATAAACGAAGGGTCGGCGCCCTTGCCTTCCTTGTCCAGGCGATGCACCTTAGCGCGCAGCTCGGGATCCTTGACGTACTTGTCGACGACGCCCATGGGAACGACCATCCACAGCGCCTCGTCCTGTGCCGTCACAAACTCCGGCTCAAACGGGCGGTCGAACACATACTCGTCCACCACATACTTGGCAACGTTAAAGCCGCTGTTGGTAACGTAGTAGTTGCTGCGGCCCTGGCGCGTGTTGAAATCGAAGAACTTAAACGAGCCGTCGCGCTCGTCGTACTTAACGTCAAAGTTGGAATAACCTACAAAGTTCAGGTCCTCGAGCAGCTTGCGCACGCCGCCCATGAGCTCGTCATTGGGCTCGGTAATGATGCAGGCATGGTTGCCGACACCGTGAGGCTGATGCTCCTCGAGCAGCACGTGACCCAGGCACATCATGCGGACCTTGCCGTTGCGGTCGGAATAGCTGGTGAGCACGCGCATGTACTCGTCGTTGCCGGGCACGCGATCCTGCAAGATCAGGTCGTCGGTGTAGCCGCTGGCATACGAATCGCGAATGACCTGTTCCAGCTCGGCGCGGTCGGCAATCTCATAGGCCTTCTTCTGGCCCTCGAACTCATGCTGCCACCACATGATGCCGTCAGAAGGCTTCAGAATCATCGGGTAAGGAAAATCGATCTGGTCGAGCACTTCGGCAGGCGCCTCACCCTGGGCGTTCAGCATCGCCATGGTGAAGGTAAAGGTGTGCGGATAGGGCACGCCATGCTTCTCGCACAGCTCGTAGAAGATCTCCTTCTTCTGGCACTGCTCAAGCATGCTATAGGGAGCGTAAGGCGCGACGATGTTATCCGCCAACTCATGGGCATCCTTGGCTTGAGCCACGAGAGCGACATAGTTGTCACCACAGCCCACAAGGACAATCGTCTTATCGGCATGCGCTTGGGCAATGCCGTTGACGGTTTTGAGCATCACGGGCATGGTATCGATATCCACGTTGGGCGTGTAGTCGATAATCTGGCTGCGGTACGCGGGACCCGTCTGATACTTGCCAAAGACCAGACTCTTGACCTGGTACTCCTCGTAGAAGGCACGCGCCACCGAATAGGCGTTGATGTCGCCACCAAGCAGCACGGGAATGAACTCGCGCTCTGTAAATTGCAATGCCATGGAAACTTCCTATCATGAACTGCCCACACAACGGGCGGTCTTTGCGCAACTGATTTATTCTAGCGCGCCAAGCCGCCGGCGCCCAAAGCTCCACCGTATCTATGGCAATCAACGTAATTGTCCAGCACGAAGGCCAGCACGAAGACGGCGCTCACCGTTGTATGACAATGGGCAATGAACCTACCATTGTTGTAGGATTCAACATGTTGCCCGCCCCGTCGAAAGGTGCACCGTGCCCCAGGCTCATCCGATCAACAACCCCATCATTGACGCCGCCAAGCGCGAACTTGCGGATCGTGCCCAGACGGCAGTTCCCCTACGCACCGCAAACGATGCTTACAACGGGCCTGCCCGTATCGTCTCAATCAACACGTCGGAGCACAAAGGCACTCGCAAGTCGCCCGTCGCCGATGGACGCGACACCGTCATCGAGCAATTTGGCCTCGCTACCGATGCGCACGCCGGACATTGGCACCGCCAGGTCTCTTTTTTAGCCGCGGAGTCCATCCAGACGGCGCAGGCACGCGGGCTCGACGTACACGAGGGTGACTTTGGAGAGAACTTCACCACGCAAGGCATCAATCTACTCTCGCTCCCCCTGGGAACGCAGCTCAAGATTGGCAACGATGTCCTGGTCGAAATCAGTCAGATCGGTAAGGTCTGCCACACCCGCTGTGCCATCTACTATCTCGCCGGCGACTGCATCTTTCCCCACGAGGGCGTTTTTGGCGTGGTGCTAAAGGGCGGAGAGGTCCATACCGGCGACGAAATCCAGGTGGTCAAGCTCGGCGACGGCACTTGCTCGTTCACCCCCGCCGAGGCGCTCGAAGAGATTGAGCAGGCTCGCCAGGAGGGCACGCTGTAGTTGTAAAACCCCACGTTGAGATAGCTTTTACAGCCCAAAGCTCCTCTTAAACAGGCCCCCGTAACGTTAAAGTTGAACTCTATGGTTTCTCAACAATTCATCATAACTGCAGGTCAAAGCCAAAGCCTCAAGTTCAACTTGACCCTTTGGAACCTTTAAGGTTCAAGTTGAGGTCGAAAGCAGTAGTAGAATACCGTTCGAACCATAACCTACGATTGATTGCAGAGGGACTGGATGCAGCATTCGAATCATCGCACCGCAGCGCTCATTGCGTCGAAGCCGGCTCGTATCATCACGAGCGCCGCGCTCGCCGTTGCGCTGACGGCCTCGCCGATGCTCTCCCCCGTTGCGGCGTATGCCGCCTCGCAGGCAACGCAGGACCAGCTTTCCGCAGCCCAGCAGAAGATCGAAGCCGCCACGAGCGCCTACAACGACGCCCGCACCAAACTCGATGACCTGCAAAAGCAGATTGACTCCAATGAGGCAAGCATCGAGGAAATCGAGGCTAAGCTTCCCGAGCAGCAGGCCAAGGCAAGCTCCGCCATGCGCGATCTGTACAAGTATCAGAAGGGCACCAATCCCATCGTGAGCTTCCTGGTCAACGCGCAGAGCCTGGGTGAGTTCATCACGACCTGCAAATACACCAACCAGATCACGAGCTCGAGCGTCGACGAGATCGAAGAGCTCAATAACATGCAAACCGAACTCGAGCAGAACAAGGCCGAGCTCCAGCAAGCCAAGTCTCAGCTTGAGGCAGAGCAGAAAAACGCCGAGGATGCGCTGGCGCAGGCCCAGCAGCTCCGCAGCGAGGCACAGGCAAAAGCAGAGCAGGAAAATGCCGCCGAGCTTGCCAAGCTTGAGGCCGATAAGGCCGCTGCCGCCGAGAAGCTCTCGGGCGAGGGCGTAAGCGGCAGCAATTCCAGCAGCCAGGCCACCAACACCAACACCACCATCGACACCACGGTGAACAACGCCAATACCGGTAGCTCCGATTACGATTCGTTCATTAATGAGTGGACGAGCCGCATCGACAATTATCTCGCCGGCTCCCCCATGGCAGGCCAGGGCTACAACTTTGCCGTCGCCGCTTGGAATACCGGTGTCGACCCCCGTTGGTCCCCCGCCATCGCCTGCATCGAGAGCACAAAGGGTGCTTATTGCGCCAATTCTTATAACGCCTGGGGCTGGAGTGCACGTGGCGGCGGTTGGCGCAGCTTTGGCAGCTGGAGCGAGGGCATCTCCGCTCACGTTGCCTATCTGGGCGCCAACTACGGCTCCACCCTTACCCCGGCTGCGGCCAAAAAGTACTGCCCGCCCACGTGGCAGGACTGGTACAACAAAGTCGCCGCTCAGATGAACCGCATCTAAGTGCAACTGCAAAGGGCCCCAACGGGGCCCTTTTCTTTTAGGTAGCGGAGGTATCGACGACGCCGGTCGCATTGGCAACCGCGACTATGACGATCATGCATAGGAGCAGCACACCCAATGCCTTGAGCCAGAGTTTCGCGAGTTTCTTGCCGCGATAGCTGTCGAGCAGTGCGAATCGCCGACGAAGACGGCGCTTATCGAGCAGCGCAAAATGCATAAGCACCATAAGGCCATCGACAAAGAAAAAATACTCGATTATGAGAAACCACGTCGGGTAGCTTTGGTTTGCTCCGGTGGGGTGAAAGACGGCAAAGTGACTTCCGGCAAAGAACACAAGCAGCGAGAAGCAGACGAGCGTATTCCAAATGCGCCCCAGAGACTCCGGAATGCGAGAAAGCAGGCCGGGCATAGCAGGGGTGGCAAGCTTAGGAAGGTCTGTGGAACCCCGGGGCTCTTGAGACGTTAATACCGTCTCTGACGCCGGGGCACAGTCAGGCACAGGCACAGGCGCAGGAGGCCGCACAGGGCAACTCAGGTCGTATGCCGCGCGCGTCGCCCGTCCCAATGCCCCCGCGCTCGCAAAACGCTTGGCCGGGTCGAGAGCCATCGCCATGCAAATGACATCGGTCAGGGAAGCGGGAATGCCGCGCATCTCGCATTGTTCGCGCATGTCGATCCCCGGTTTTTGATCGACTCCTGTCAAGCAGAAGAACAGCAGGGCGCCCAGCGCATACACATCACTTCGCACACTCGTCTGCCCAAACCCATACTGCTCGGGCGGCGCATAGGGTCGCGTGCCGAACTTGACGGTGTCGGCATCGGCGCCATCGCGCCATACGCGGGCGATTCCCAAGTCGATAATCACCAGCGATGAAAATGTCAGGCCGTCATCAGGCGTATAGTTAGCACCTGTCACGATGATATTCGACGGCTTGAGGTCACGATGGATCACCGGCGCCGACGTCTCCCCCGCCATTGCAAAACCGGCGTGGAGCTCGCCCACGGCATCGCATAGGGCAGGATACAATTCGTGCGCATAATCGGGGGTGGCTCCCAGACGGTCCACCAGCGCCCCGAGCGTCTCCCCTTCGATGTATTCCATAACCACGTTGAGCTCGTCGCCCACACGACGACAATCGACGATTCTGGGCAGGTGCTCAAAACGCCTGCCTGCCCGCTGAGCGGCAAACAGACGCTCGTATGCCCCGCCGATTTGAGCCGAAGCATCGATGCGTTTACGGACAAAGAGGCCGAGCGAACCACCGCCGGTTCCTTCAAAGTACACGAGCTCGGTTGCTTCAACGGACGAGCGCTTAAGTACACGCTCCACGCGATAGCTGTCGTCGCGATCGAGCGACGCCAGGTGCTCGGCAAGCGCTGCGGTCAGCTCGTCATCGGAATATGTTGGGGTCTGAGTATCCATAGCCTCCATCATAGCGCAGGGCGCAGACACCCCATGGCATCCGCGCCCCGTTCGTTTGCATCGTTGCTCGGCAGCTCCGCCGGCTCAGATATCAGCCGCTAACTCACCGTCTCCTCGCCAAAGCGATACAGCTCCTCGTTGACCTTTTGGAGGCTGCACCCGCGATCGATGCAAAAGATGATAATCGCATCGCGGCGGTCCTTGCAGTTAAGGACGCTTACCCCGGCAGCCGTCAGCGCACGGTTGGTCTCTTTGAGCGTCAGCGCCATCGCAAAGGCAATCTGCAGCACCTTATTGCGGCTCGGATGCCGCGCACCGGTAAAGATCTGATACCCAAAGGTCTCATTGAGATCGGCCATACGAACCACGCGCGAGCGCTCCAAGCCCTTTTCCTGCAGTAGCTGCTTCAGGTAGTTCGAAAGCGACGGAGCGGCAAAGTCGTGTTCTTTGATATAGCCATCGATGTTCGGCGCATCGAGAAGCTCATTGAGCAACTCCTCGGTCAGCTTTTTATCGGACATACGACTTCACCTCCCCCAGTGCATGCAACATGCTAGAAACCGCTTACGTCCGAACGCTCCCAGCTAGCAACCTGGTCGGGAGACACCGTACCCAGCGCCTCGAACTTCCAGGAGCCGCCCGCCTTCAGATGATTGGTGTTTGCAAGAGCCGTTCCAACCTGGTTGCCATCGGCATCATACAGAACATATTCAATCTGAATGTAGCTCTTTTCCTTGTCCGTGTTATTGGTCAGGGTGCCCGTGATCTTATAGGTAAACTGATTGGAAGTGTCTTCAGCCTCGTCAGCAATGGTATACGGTTCTTGCGGTTCTTTTTGCTCCTTAGCCTGCTGTGTCGTCTCGGCAGGTTTTGCCGAATCGCTCGCAGACGAATCGGTTGAGTTGCCGCCCATAGAGCCCACGGCACCGACAATAACCAGCACCACGATGATGCCTAGGACAATCTTACCGATTGGCTTCTTTCCCTCTTTTGCCATTATTCATCCTTCCTACGATCCGGCTACCGTGCCGGCACACAGCACATCGTAGGAAGGATTAAACTTGAATTCATTAGCTGAGAGCTAAGGTTGCGGCAAACGGCCAATGCAGTTATCCAAACGTTGAGCAAACGCACTTTGCGCAACCATCTGCTGGCAGCGCATCAACCCACCGTGACGGATTCCCCGGTAAAGGCACTGACCATCAACAGGACAAAGAACACCAGGTAGCTGACACTCAGCGGGTACGCAATGACCAGGAATACAACCCAGCCGACATTGGTTTTACCGTCGGCACGGCGTTGCTCGCGATTGCGGCAGAGCCAAATCGTCACGCCAATAGCCACAATCAACAGCACGAGTGCCGCTGCTGCCAACCCGGCAAGCGCAAACATAACGCCAATGCTCACAGCAATAACCGGAAGCAACAACAAGCCGCATCCACACCCACCGGGACTATAAACGGCAGACTGTCGGCGTCGTTCCATCGTCACTCCAACCTCAATATCTTTGAGCACTACAACGCAGCGGCCTGCTGGACAGGAACGATCTTATTCAGCTCCGGTTCGATCCGCCTTTTCTCGGCCTCAAGGTCAAACGCCACCTGAGCGCGCAGCCAATAACCATCCGTCAGGCCAAAATAACGGCAAAGACGGAGGTCGGTGTCGGCCGTCACGCGACGTTTTCCCAAGACAATCTGCCCGATACGCTGAGCCGGAATCCCAGTCTCTTTCGCAAGGCGATATTGAGAAATGCCCATGGGAACAAGAAACTCCTCTTTGAGAAGCTCACCAGGAGTCACCGGCGACAGCAAATCGGCCGAAGTCTCATCACTTGTGATAATCGACGATTTCGACATTCCAAGCCATCTCCTGTCTCCACTCAAAACAGACCCGATAGCGCTCGTTAACACGGATGCTATATTGACCGGCACGATCGCCCTTCAAAGCTTCCAGGCGGTTGCCCGGTGGAACGCGAAGATCATCAAGCGAAGCACAAACCTGCAGTTGGCGAATCTTCCTCAACGCAACACGCTCAAAGGGCACGAACCTCCTGACCCGCACACCCATGGCAAAGCGTTCGGTATCCTCATCTTTATACGATGCAATCATAGTATCGCCTTACGTTAGTAACGTCAAACGTTTCTATAGACTTACATCTCTATTATATCGTACGTTTGTTCGTGTTTTCTAGAACAAATAGTCCTTTGCGCCTTAGTCAAGCAAAAGCAATCGTTTGTAGACATCGAGGCCTTTGAGAAGGATTTCCTCGTCAAAGAGCATGCTATCGGTATGCAGAGCACTCGTGGCATAGGCGGGACAGCCCTCGGCGTCGCTCGGATTGTCCTGACTGACAGGAACGCCCGTGCCCAGCAAGAAGAACACGCCCGGCAGATGGCGCTGATAGAACGCGAAATCCTCGGCGATTAGCAGCGGCTCGTCCACGAGCTGCAATTCGGGCAGAGCGGGCGCGATTCGGGCAAACAACTCAGGGTCGTTATCGACCGGCGGATAGCCCTCGGCAAAGTCGAGATCATACGTGCAGCCCGTTGCGGCGCAGGCATCGTCCAACACACGGCGCACGCCTTCGCGCGCGCGGTCGAACATGCCGTCCGTAAACACACGCAGACTGCCGGCAACATGGGCCTCCCCCGCCACCGCGTTGCAGACGGTACCGGCCTGCAGCAGGCCGAACTTACCAATGCAGGGCTCGTCGGCACCCAACTCGTCAATCAATTCACGCTCGGCAACCAAGAACTTGGCAGCCGCCAGCGCCGCATCGTGCGATTCGTTTACGGGAACGCCGTAGGTCTTGGCGATATGGATGCTTGTCCCGTGAATGTGCACGTGCGTCTCACTCGAGCGCGCCAGCAATGGACCGGAGCAGCTCGCCAACGTGTTCGCAGGCAGATCGGGCCACACGTGAAACCCGAAGATGCGGTCCGCCCCGTAGCGCTCAAACACCCCGCTCTCACAAACTGTCTTGGCGCCACCGGTCGTCTCCTCGGCAGGCTGGAACACAAAGAGCACGTTGCGCTTGATGGTACCCGGCTGCTCACGAATCGTGCGATCGACAAAGGTCGCCGCCGCAAGTGCCATGGCCATGTGTCCATCGTGTCCGCAAGCGTGCATCTTTCCGGGATGCGCCGAGGCAAAGGCCGCACCCGTCGCCTCCGCGATGGGCAGGGCGTCCATGTCGGCGCGAATCGCCGTGGCACGCGTAGCGCCCACACCGGCATCGAAGAAGGCACAAACGCAGCTCGGACACGGATGGGTCACCTCACAGGCGAGCGGCGCCAACACGCCCTCAATATAGGCTATGGTTTGAGGAAGATCGAAATCGAGCTCCGGAATGCGATGCAGGTCGCGACGATAGCGACGAAGTTCTTGGAGCTCGGTCATAAAGGATCCTTTCATGGGGCATATCCATTCCCACAATATTGTGATGCAGAATTGTGACGCCCTTGTTTCTAGCATATCCCTGCATTTTTTAAACGTTATATACGAATACTCTTGTTTGGTAAAGTGCAACGTGGTAGGGTCGTTAACACTTGATAGAGGCGCGGGCACGAAGAACCGCGGGCGAGCCGGCAGGCTTTGACCCCGTGGGGAGGCGAAACCCGCCGAACTGGGCTTTTCGGGCACGAACAACCTGGTGGGCCTGCGGGAAACACCCACAGGACTGTCTGCAGCAATGCGGGAGCGCTATCCGGACATGGGGTCCACGCTATGCGGATTCGATGCGCAGATGGCGCCGTCTGGATAGCGAGGTTTACGGGACATGGCATTGACCCCCAACGAGGCGTATGCGGCCAAGCAGCCGTTTGTGAACAAGGAGACGCTCGAGCATATCGTCGAGCAGTTCCCCACGCCGTTTCATCTATACGACGAGGCGGGCATCCGCCGCAACATGCAAGAGGTGCGCGACGCCTTCGCATGGAACCCGGGCTTTAAGGAATACTTTGCCGTCAAGGCCAATCCCAACCCGGCGCTCATCTCCATTCTCAACGAATACGGCTGCGGCTGCGATTGCTCGAGCTATACCGAGCTCATGATTGCCCGCTCGCTGGGTATCACCGGCCACGACATCATGTTCTCGTCCAACGACACGCCGGCGGCGGACTTTGAGCTCGCCGACAAGCTGGGCGCCATCGTCAACTTTGACGACATCAGCCACATCGAGTTCTTTGAGCGCGTCGCGGGCCCCATCCCCAAGACGGTCAGCTGCCGCTTTAATCCGGGCGGCCTGTTCCAGCTCTCTAACGGCATTATGGATAACCCCGGCGACTCCAAGTACGGCATGACCACCGAGCAGCTCTTTGAGGCCTTCCGTATGCTCAAGGCCAAAGGCGCCGAGAATTTTGGCATCCATGCCTTCCTTGCCAGTAACACCGTCACCAACGACTACTACCCCAAGCTCGCACGCATCCTCTTTGAACTTGCCGTGCGCCTGGAGCGCGAGACCGGCGCACATGTCGCCTTTATCAATCTGTCCGGCGGTGTGGGTATCCCCTACCTGCCCGAGCAGCAGGCTAACGACATCCACGCCATCGGCGAGGGCGTACACGCAGCCTACGACGAGATTCTGGTCCCCGCCGGCATGGGCGATGTGGCCATCTGCACCGAGATGGGCCGCTTTATGATGGGCCCCTACGGCTGCCTGATCACCAAGGCCATCCACGAGAAGCAGATTTACAAGGACTATATCGGCGTGGACGCAAGCGCCGTCGACCTCATTCGTCCCGCTATGTATGGTGCCTACCACCACATTACGGTAATGGGCCAGCCGGGTGGCGCCGACAAGACCACAGCGCCCGTTACGGACACCTACGACATCACGGGTAATCTGTGCGAGAACAACGACAAGTTCGCCATCGATCGCGAGCTGCCGCATATCGACATGGGTGATGTGCTCGTGATCCACGATACCGGCGCGCATGGCTACTCCATGGGCTACAACTACAACGGCCGTCTGCGCTCCGCCGAGGTCCTGCTGCGCCCCGATGGCTCGGCCGACCTCATCCGACGCGCCGAGCGCCCGGGCGATTACTTTGCCACGCTCGACGTGCTGCCGTGCGGCCGCGAGCTGTTGGCCAAATCGCGTGCCGAAAGCGCCCGTCGTCGCGCCCAGGACGAACGCCTGGCCGTCGCCGCCCAATGGAACAAACGCATCCAGATCGCGGAAGCGAAGGAGAAGAACATGGATATCCGCAACCTCGAGGGTTCGATCGTCGCCCTTGTTACACCGTTTAAAAAGGACGGCAGCGTCGACTTTGACGCGCTCGAGCGCCTTATCGATTTCCACCTGCAAAATGGCACCGACGCCATCCTCACCCTGGGCACCACCGGCGAGAGCGCCACGATGACCGATGACGAGGACAACTCCGTCGTCGCCGCCGTGGTCAAGCAGGTTGCAGGACGCGTCCCCGTCATTGCAGGCTCGGGCTCTAACTCCACGCAGACCATGCTCACCAAGTCGCTCACCTACCAAGGCCTGGGCGCCGACGGTCTGCTGCTCATTACCCCCTACTACAACAAGTCTAACGAAGAGGGTATCTACCAGCACTTTAAGACCGTAGCGGATGCCGTGGACATCCCCTGCATCCTGTACAACATCCCCGGCCGCTGCGGCTGCGGCATCAGCGAGCGCAACGTAGAGCGCTTGGCCGCGCACCCCAACATCATGGGTATTAAGGAAGCCTCGGGCAACGTCGCCTACGCGGCCAAGATTGCCCACCTGCTGTCCGACGACTTCCGCATGTACTCGGGCGAGGACGCGCTCACCGTACCGCTCATGAGCTTGGGCGCCTCGGGCACCATCAGCGTGTGGGCCGATGTTCAGCCGCAGCTCGTGCACGACATGTGCCGCGCCTACCTGGACGGCGACGTGGCACGTGCCCGCGACATCCAGATTGCCGGCCAGCCGCTCATCAACGCCCTCTTTAGCGAGGTCAACCCCATCCCCGTCAAGGAGGCACTCGCCCAGATGGGTATGATCGAAGCCAACTACCGCATGCCGCTGTGCCCCATGGCCAACGACACGCGCGCTGCACTTACCGATGCTCTGAAAGGAGCTGGTCTGCTTGATTAAGACCGTCATTATGGGAACGGGCCGCATGGGCTCGCTCATCCGCACCACCGCCGAGAGCATCGTTGATGCCGCCGGTCAGCCCGTCTTTGATATCGTCGCCCAGATCGGCTTTGATCTGACCGAGCTCGAGAGCGCTCCGGCTGCCGATGTGATCATCGACTTCTCGAACGTCGCGACCTTTGATGCCGTCGTTGCCTATGTCGAGCGTACGGGCGCCGCACTCGTTTCCGGCACCACGGGCTACACGCCTGAGCAGATGGACCGCCTGCGCGAGCTGGGCCAGAACGCCCGCGTCATGCACTCGGGCAACTACTCCATCGGCATCGCCACTCTGCGCCATCTGGTGGCCCAGGCCACGCGCGAGCTGCCCGGCTTTGACTGCGAGATCGTCGAGACGCACCACAACCAAAAGGTCGATGCCCCCAGCGGCACCGCCAAGCTACTGCTCGACGCCGTGGTCGAGGCCGAGCCCGAGGCCGGCTATCACCCCGTCTACGGCCGCGAGGGCATGTGCGGCGCGCGCGACCCCAAGGAGATCGGCATGCACTCGCTGCGCGGCGGCACAGTCGCCGGCGTGCACGAGGTGAGTTTCTTTGGCCAGGACGAGGAGGTCACGCTCACCCACCGCGCCACGAGCCGTCAGATCTTTGTCAACGGCGCGCTGGCAGCCGCGCAGAAGCTCGTCACCCGCGAACCCGGCTTCTATACGTTCGACCAGGTCATGTTTGCCTAACCAGGTATCAACCGGATCCACCCAAAGGAGAGACAGCAAATGAGCAATGCAGCCGAGATGGATGCACAGGAGATTATCAACTACATCGCCACCGCGCCCAAAAAGACGCCCGTCAAACTGTACGTGCGCGAGAAGCCGGGCATGAAGGTCCAGTGGGGCAATGCACACGTCTACGGCGGTCGTCGTGGCAAGACCGTCTTTGGCGACTGGGATGAGCTCAAGGCCATCCTCGATGCCAATGCCGACTCCATCGACTACTACGATGTGGAGAACGACTGCCGCAACTCCGCCGTCCCCATGCTCGACCTTAAGGGCATCAACGCCCGCATCGAGCCGGGCGCGATCATCCGCGACCGCGTCGAGATCGGCGACCGCGCCGTCATCATGATGGGTGCCATCATCAACATCGGCTCCGTCATTGGCGAAGGCTCCATGATCGACATGGGCGCCGTGCTGGGCGGCCGCGCCACCGTGGGTAAGAACTGCCACATCGGCGCCGGCACCGTACTGGCAGGCGTCGTTGAGCCCGCGAGCGCCACGCCCGTCGTCATCGAGGATGATGTCATGATTGGCGCCAACGCCGTGGTCCTGGAGGGCGTACGCGTGGGCAAGGGCGCCGTCGTGGCTGCCGGTGCCGTGTGCGTCGAGGACGTCCCCGCCGGCGCCGTCGTGGCCGGTGTTCCCGCCCGCGTCATCAAGATGCGCGACGCCCAGACCGACAGCAAGACCGGTCTCGAAGAGGGCTTACGTCAGCTGTAGGGTTACGCGGTTTTACCAAACCGCGTAACTAGTCGACGCTGCAAACGACCCAGAGCGGCAATCTGGCGTTCAATCGTCGGGCATGACCAGAAGGTCAATGCCCTCCTCTTTCGCGTCACCTTGCTCGCTCTGGGTCGTTTTCGCTGACGTACGCTCAACCTGTAGCGTAATTAAGCCCCAAGCAAGGAGGCCGAAGCCCCGCCCGGGACTTCGGCCTTCTTTATCTCAGGGTTCCATCGTATTCAACCATGGCGGGTTGCTTTGACAGGCGCCCTACGGCCGTCTTATAGACCTCGGAACGATCGCGCCGCCCTATTGCCACAATCTCGGCAATCTCAACCATTCCGTCCTCTCGGATTCGGAAAACCATTCTGAGTCCCGCATTCCGCCATTTAATCTTTTTGCAGCCGGCGAGCTCGCCGTGAAGCGGCGTTCCGATTTCATCAGCGCGCGTCTTTAATTTTGCGACGGCAATACGGACGAGCCTGCGCTGGGATCCATCTAGTTTTTGATATTCCTTCTCGACGTCTCGATTCAAAAAGCCGACAACAAAATGCCCGCTCATTCGAAAAGATCCTCGTCGGGAATCGCATCCGAATCCATCGACTCAAGCTCCGCGAGCTCCTCGGCAGTTAAGGCGTCCTCAAACGGAACAAACTCATGCGGACCATGCTTGACTCGATCCGCAGCGATGCGATTTATCTCAAGTTCACGCAGATACTGCAGCGCGCCGTACATTTCCTCATAGGCAGCATAGTCGATAATCACGGTATCGATATCATTATGATCAGCAATGAACTGAGGCGCGCGTTTTGCGCGTTTACGAATGGCGGATAAGGACTTGCTTGCTTCGGTAGCAGAAACAACCTGGTCTTTTGTAAACACCGGTTTTTCCAGAACAAGTGGGGACATTTTGGCCTCCAAAAAATAATCTGGATTATATTTCAAAGTATACTTCAAAATATAATCCAGACTTTTATTCAAAAGCAAAAAGCCTTATCGGTTCTCGATGTTGCCGATGTTTTTGAGCTCGATGGAGATGAGGCCGTTGGGCTCGTTGACAAACTCGATGTATTCGGAGTTCGAACCCATCTCGGCCGGGAAGCTGATCTCGATACCTGTGTCGGTTCGAATCTTATGATTGCGCACCGCTGCGCGTTCGACCTGCTTGCGCTCCACGGGCACACGCTCAGGCACCTTCTCCTCGGTCAGTGCCGCGCGCACGTTCTCCTTGATGACCGGTTCGTCTTCAAAGACCTCATCGACGATATCCCAAGGCGGCAGCTCCTCGTCATCCTCAACCTTCTCGGCAACGGCAGCCTTAACCTTAGCGAGCGCTACAGCCGTGTTGGCACCATGCTCCTCGGCGACTTCCTCGACCACACGCGTCACGGTGTCGATGACCTCCTTGCCCGATACGCCCGTGTCGCACTGCAGCAGGCCATCGGGGATAAGCATACGGTCCTCGCCGGCAATCTTGCGCTTCTTGTCCACGTAGCCGATCTCCATGGTGCTCGCACGCACGATGGCATAGCTCGGCACCTTTTGCGAGGGGTTCGGCAGAATGGCGTAGTGGCGTGCGATGTCGTTGCGCACCTCCCCCTCCTCGCGGCCCACTTCGTGCATAAAAGCCTGCTTGGAGCCCAGCAGCATCACGGCAAACCAGCGGGCATCCTCATCGTCGTCAAAATCGGCCACGAGCACGTCGGTGGACTCGGCTTTCTCTGCCTTGGTGAGCTCGGAGGAGATAAACTCCGCAATCTGCTGCGACAGGTCCACGAACTCGCGCTCGCCAAAGAAATAGCCCTTGAGCTCGCCGCCGAATGCGGAGTTCTCGGCAAACGTGGCGCGTTTATTGTCGGCCGAGGTGCGTGCGCGGCGCAGATGCGTGGTTACGAAATTGCGCACGGTACGGCTTTCGATATCCAACTCGCGCTGGCTCATAACGTTGACGGCAGAGTCAAAGTCCAGGATATGCAGAATCGCGTGATTGATTTTCATATACGGCATTCCGTTCTAGATCGATTTCGGCACGAATCAGTATAGCGGTCGAGCCCGCCCCAGGCGCATCGAAGATTGGTGCATCGGGGACAGGCTGCTTTGCACCAATGGCTAGCGCAGGAGCTCGGACTGCCAAGCCTCGAGCTGTTCTGCCAAACTCTTGCCGGCAGCGGGCATGTCGATCTGGGGTCGTTTGGGCAGCAGTGCGCATTTAAGGATTGCCGCGATGGTCTGCGAGACAAAGCGTCGCGTATCCTTGTCAAAGCCTTGCGCAGCCTGGAGCATCACGGGCAGGCTCTCGCGCAGATTCCCAGCGATATCCGCAAACCGCTCAGCACCCGTAGCCTCAAGCACGGAGAACAACGCATCTACAAAACGCTCGCGCTCGTTAGGCGACACCGCAAGCAGCATCTCGCGAATGGAGCCATCAACGTATCGAGCACCGGCGGACAGGCGCTCACAGTACACGAAGTCGCGACCATCAACCACCCAGCTAAAGGGATTATGCTGAAGCAGGCTGAACTCGGTGCTCTCAACGATGGCATAGTCCTCCTGTGTCTCGAACATCATGCCAAAGATCGACGACCGAGGTAGCGTCTTGTCGATTCGACCGGATAGATCGGCGAAGGCGTTGCCGCTCAGAAACTCCTCGACGAAGCCCGGACCATCATGGGAATACGCCCGTTCGATTCGCTCACGGGCGACATCGGGGCACATCGCCGCACCGTACACCGCAAGGTTTCCACCCTTGGAATGACCTCCGCACAAAAGCGGCCCGTCAATCGCATCCGCCGCCTCGTCTACATAACGCGCCGCGGATTCCTGGGCCGGCACAGGACACCGGAACGCCATGTTAAAGTCCTCTTTCCAGCCCACAATCGTGCTGTCGGTCCCCCGGAAGGCAAGATAGCTAAACCCCGCCGGAAATCGGAACGTCATGGCCGCAAACTGCTCCGTTGTCTCGGCATCACTCACGCTACGATAGCCGCAAACACGAACGCCACGGTAGCGAGGGCTTGCTGCCACAGCCTCCAACAGGGCACGACTCCCCTCCGGATCCCACAGGTCGCCAATCATGTCTTGGTAGCACTCGGCGCGCAGCAGCTCGCGTACGTCTAGGCCCTGCCAGTTCGTCAGCTCCGCCATATCACCCGGCAAACGCAAATAGGACAACCACGCAAAGACCAAGCTATCCACCGCGCAGAACGGCCGTTCCTCAAACGGATCAAACGCTGTCTGGGCATAGGTCAAAAAATTAGGCGAATCCGACATGGCCCTCCCATCAACTATGGTGCATTGGGGTCAGGTTACTTTGCACCAAAAAGGCGCCCGGGCCGTGTGGACCCGGACGCCTTCATTGTAGCTTTTCGCTCTAGCGAGCTTGATTTAGCAGGAGAAGTCGACGCTGTCGATGATGTCCTTGAGGGCCTTGGCGGAGGCGGTGAGCTCATGCTGCTCGTCATCGTTCAGCGGCACGGGGACGCGGCAGACGACGCCGTCGCGGCCAACGACCGTCGGCATGGAGATAGCCAGATCGGACAGGCCATACTCGCCCACCATGAGCGAGGAAACGGGCAGAACGGTCTGCTCATCGCGCATGACAGCGGTGCAGATGCGCTTGACGGCCATGGCGACGCCGTAGTAGGTGGCGTGCTTCTTCTCGATGATGGTGTAGGCGGAGTTCTTGACGTCCTCGGCGATGCGCTTCTCGGCGGCATCATGCTCCAGGTGGCCGTGAAGCTCGCAGAAGGTGTTCAGCGGCACGCCGGCAACCTGGGCGCTGGACCAAGCGACGAACTCGGAGTCGCCGTGCTCACCCATGACATAGGCCTGAACGTCGCGCGGGTCAACCTCGACGTGGGCACCAAGCATCTGCTGCAGACGGCCAGTGTCGAGCACGGTGCCGGAGCCGATGACATGGCCCTCGGGCAGGCCGGACATCTTGATGGCAGCATAGGTCAGAACATCAACCGGGTTGGAGACGATTAGCAGAATGCCGTCGAAGCCGGACTTCTTAATCTCGGGGATAATGGACTTAAAGATGTTAACGTTCTTGTTGACCAGGTCCAGGCGGGTCTCACCGGGCTTCTGGGCAGCGCCAGCGGTGACGACGATCATGGCGGCGTCGGCGACATCGGAATAATCGCCGGCGTAGATCTTCATCGGCTCGGCAAACGTCATGCCGTGCGCGATATCCAGAGCCTCACCCTCGGCGCGGTTCTTGTCCACGTCGATGAGGACCATCTCGGAGAACAGACCGCTCTGCATCAGAGCGAACGCCGAAGACGAACCGACGAAGCCGCAGCCGACAATAGCGACCTTCTTCTCGTTAACCATTAGAAACTCCCATCTCTCTCCACAAACAAGCCGCCCGGGAACGACCCGAGCGGCTTGCCGTAATCCCAATACATCCAATCGGGACTTTGATTATGCTCCTATTCGCAGCCAAAAATCGACCGTTTACCGAAATTGTTTGCAGAATTCGTAAAATAACTGCACGAAATCGGTTTCGAGCTATTGACGAGTCGAAATAGGTTTCTAATACAGGCCCGCCTCGCGAATGGCCTCGAGAGCCAAAACGATCTGATCGGGCGGCAGGACCAGCGCCATGCGCACGTGCCCCTCGCCCGAAGGGCCAAAGCTCGCGCCCGGCGTCACCACAACGCCGGCCTTCTCCATGAGCTCCTCGCAAAACGCCATGGAATCGGTGCGACCACCGGGAAGCTTGGCCCACACAAACATAGAGCCATGCGCGTTGGGACGCTCCCAGCCCAGGCCCTCAAGACCGTCGCACAGGGCATCGCGGCGTTCCTGGTACTTCAGACGCTGCGCCTCGACCTCATCGCGCGGACCATTAAGGCACGCGATGGCGGCCTTCTGAATCGGGAAGAACATACCAAAGTCGATCTGGCCGCGCAGCTTGGCAAAGGCAGAGACCACATCCTCGCGACCGACCAAAAAGCCGATGCGGGCACCGGTGACGTTAAACGACTTGGAGAGCGAGAAGAACTCAACGCCCACCTCGAGCGCGCCGGGATACTGCAAGAAGCTGCCGCCGGGCTCGCCGTCAAACACGATGTCGGAGTACGCGTTATCATGGACGATCAACAGATCATGCTCGCGGGCAAAGGCGATAATCTCCTCGTAGACCTCGGGCGTGCCCACCGAGCCGACCGGGTTCGCGGGCAGCGACACGATCATGTACTTGGCACGATCGGCAACCTCGGGATCGATACCCGCCACATAGGGCAGGTAATTGTGCTCGGCAACCAGCGGATAGTATTCGAGCTTGGCATCGGCGATCTTGGCACCCGCCTCAAAGACCGGGTAGCACGGATCGGGAACCAAAATGGTGTCACCCGGATCGAGCAGGGCAAGGCCCAAATGGCCCACCCCCTCCTGCGTGCCGTTGCACGACTGCACCATAGACGGCGTAATGCCCGAAACGCCAAAGCGACGCTCATAGTAATCGCACACGGCCTGCTTGAGTTCGGGCAGGTCGCGCAGGGCATACTTCCACATCTCGGGATCTTGGGCTGCCTGCGTGAGCGCCTCGACCACATGGTCGTACGGCTTAAAGTCGGGCGTGCCCACGCTCATGTTGTAAATGGTCTTGCCCTGAGCCTTCAGCGCGAGAAGCTTGTTGTTGAGCGAGGCGAAGACCTCCGCGCCAAAGCGGTCGAGACGCTGCGATGCCTGCATGGTGCCACCTTTCGATATAAAAAACGCGGCGCTCCGACAAGAGCGCCGCGCGATACGGGCCATCAGATTGCAAAAGTGTAACGCTTGCAACCCCCGTATTGGTTCAATTTAGCCAACCTTAGTCAACTGGATTGAGCGCGTCGATCTGCGCAAGCCACAGGCGCGAGCTAGCGTCACTCGGCATACGCCAATCGCCGCGCGGGCTGAGCGTCACCGAACCCACCTTGGGACCATCGGGCAGGCAGCTGCGCTTAAACTCCTGGGCAAAGAAGCGACGGTAGAACGTACGTAGCCACGTGTGGACGGTCTTGGCGTCGTAGACGCCCTCGAAGCTCTTGAGCGCCATGCGGTAGATCTTGCCCGGCTCAAAGCCAAAACGCAGCAGGTAGTAGAGGAAGTAGTCGTGCAGCTCATACGGGCCCACCAAATCCTCGGTCTTCTGTGCAATCTCGCCATCGCCCGTGGGCGGCAGAAGCTCGGGGGACACCGGCGTATCGAGGATGTCGAGCAAGACCTCGGCAATGCGCCCGCCAAAGACATCAGCCGCATAGCGCACCAGATGGCGCACAAGCGTCTTGGGCACGCTCGCATTGACGGCATACATGCTCATGTGGTCTCCGTTATAGGTAGCCCAGCCGAGCGCCAGCTCCGACAGGTCGCCGGTACCGATGACAAAGCCGCCAGCCTGGTTGGCCAGGTCCATCAGAATCTGCGTACGCTCGCGGGCCTGGCTGTTCTCGTAGGTCACGTCCTGCACGGCCGAATCGTGCTCAATGTCCTTGAAGTGCTGCTCCACAGCCGCGTGGATCGAAACCTCGCGGAAGCTCACACCCAGGTCGCGAGCGAGCGACTCGGCATTCGACTTGGTGCGATGCGTCGTGCCAAAACCTGGCATGGAGACCGCCGTGATACCCGTACGCGGCAGCCCCAGCGCATCGAAGGCACGCACGGTCACAAGCAGCGCCAGCGTGGAGTCCAGGCCGCCCGAAAGGCCGATGACCGCAGCCTTGGTGCCCGTGTGGGCAAGGCGGGTCTTGAGGCCAGCAGTCTGCAGGTCGAGGATGGTCTCGCAACGCTCGGCCAGGTCGCCATGGTCGGCCGGCACAAAGGGCGCGCGAGGGAAAACGCGGTCGATATCGCAGGCATCGCGCAGAACAGGCTCTTTGGCCAGCACGCCCTCAAACGAAAACTCAACGGTCGTGGCCTCCGGCGCATCGTCCGCGCGCGTCCACGTCGTCGAGCGACGGCGCTCGGCAACCAGACGGTCGAGGTCAACATCGGCAACCGCCATATCGCAGGTAAGGAGCTTCGTCGCCGCCAGCTTAGAGCCGTTTTCGTAGACGAGGTTCTCGCCCGCAAAGACCATGTCGGTCGTGGACTCGCCCTCGCTCGCGTCCGCATAGGCATAGGCGCAGTACAGGCGTGCGCTCTGGTTAGAGATGAGGCTGCGGCGATAGTCTGCCTTACCGATGATTTCGTCCGAGGCCGACGGGTTGAGGATCACCGTCGCACCGGCAAGCGCCATCTCGGTCGAAGGGGGCGCCGGCACCCACAGGTCCTCGCAGACCTCAACGCCCAGCACCATATCCTCGGCACCTTCATCACAGCAGCGGTAGACAAGCCCCGAACCCAGCGGAACCGGACCCTGACCGGCAAACTCGACCCACACGGGATCCGCAGGCGATGGAGCAAACCAGCGACGCTCATAGAACTCACCATAGTTGGGCAGATACTTCTTGGCCGTGAGGCCCAAAAGCTCGCCCGCACAGCACACGGCGGCGCAGTTGTAGATATTCTCGGCAACTGCAACGGGAAGACCGATGGTAAAGACAATCGGCAGCTCACGAGTCTCATCGAGGATATGCACCAAAGCAGCCTCGCAGGCATGCAGTAATGTGCGGTTATGGAACAGATCGGCCGCGGTATAGCCGCACAAGTTGAGCTCGGGCAGCACCAGCGCGCGAACGCCGCGCTCGGCAGCCTCGCGAACAGCCGCCAATGCAACCTCGACATTGCCCTCGACATCGGCAACGCGAATCTGCGGCGATGCCGCCGCCACACGCAAAAAGCCATCGTTCTTAACTTGACCGTTTAGAAAATCGTTCATGCGAGCTCCAACACATCCGTTTAGCCGCAACGAGCGGCGGCGATAAAGTCCGCCTCCATTGTACTGTCAAGTTCAATCAGCGCTGGTGGGGCAGACTCATGATAAAAATTGAAAAGAGAAGTCAGAATGGCGTTTAGCAGTAGAACGAGATCTCGTCCACAAGGAAAAATGCCTTCCATTTAGAGCAAATCAATTCATGCTGAGCGGCGATAATTTCACAGAGGTCGTCAAGCGTGCTCCGGGGAATCTTCGCTTTGTTATTAGCGACAATGCAACCTCCCCTGCGAGTCAGCCAGATTTTGGCCGAGTTATCTGAAGGCGCTCCCTTGCAAACATGGACATGGATTGGCTCGCCCGCTTCGTTGGACCAAAAGAAGACCCTATAGCCGCCAATAAGAAAAAGGCTAGGCAACTTTAGCTCCTCCGTTTGCGGCGTAGCGATACAGTAGATGGGCGTTATTGCTCAGAAAAGTCTCAAATCCTCGCTTCTCCTCGTCGGTGAAACGCCCTTCCCACATAGTCCAATTGTAAGAAGGTAACTCACAACGAGCGGAGTCGAAGCCCTCTGCCGTCGGTCGTTCAAAATGCACGATAACCTTTTCGATATCGCCATCCGCAATCAGGTCAGAATGAATGACCTCGGTACCGTCTTCGAATGTCATATACGGGTACATCACGTAAACCACCTCGCAATCGTAAATCCAGTTTAGCATCAAGCTATTACACCAAAGACAGCGAGCCCCCTTGATGAGTTGATCTTTGATAAGTTGATGGCATCTGTTACCGACTCAAGCCAGACAACCGATGGCTTGCAACCGAGCATGGACGACAAGGCAAACGGCAATGCGTCGGGACCGGGCACAGCCGACAGCAGCAACAGTAGCTCGAGCGGTTCCGCATCTGGCACGGCATCCGACAGCTCAAACCAGGGCACGGCTTCGGACAACTAGGTGCCGCATCCCTAGATAGGCAACCTGGATAACAGACGTGAACCGAGCGACAAAATTTGATAATCTCTCTTGAAGAATCTCGCTTAACACTAAAATGCAATAAAAGATGCTCAGTTTAGTTCTCGCAGATTGGACTAGTCCATTGTAGTTTTCCAATAGACAATTCGGCAATTCAATTTAAGCCTTAAAAAAGGGTAGTCCATTCGGCACGGCGATGATAGGCCCCCACAGGGAGGTTTTATTATGCCAACTGATGATTTGCGCTCTATTTGTCTAAATATGGAATCGGTGCATCTGATTCTCTTTTAAATAACGTTCCCGGAGCTTCTTATGCCAAAAAGCATAAGGGCGAGCAGGATTTGACTCTCATCCGCTACTAACCTCTTAGCCCAAGTGGCCACTCATACAATCTGAGTCTATTGTCGTCATGCCCCATATTACGAGAGACGCCATGGAACTGGTTATGCTCATTGATAGGCATCCGAAACAAATCGATGCTCGAAGACAAGCTGAGACCTTCTATCAATTCGTTGATTGCGTAACCATGCCGCGAATCCACGAGTTGCTTCGCAATCCCTTTGGAGGTTCTCAGTCATGCCGGTAGTCCTTTGTATCATCGGCATCCTTACCCAGAAGAGAATAGTTGCCCTTACCACCATCGCCATCGCGCATGCCGCTGGCGACGTATCTGCATGCATTGACCCCACTCATTCGTTGATTGTGTTCTGCGTCCTGCTAGCTTCCGTCAGTATCCCTGAGATGTTAATCGAATTCGGAAAAGAATGGTCAAAGTACTGGTTTTGAGTATTTGCTCGCTTGAGCACTGTTGAATATCGCGAAACAGCACCGCCGATAT
>OFRZ01000694.1_pt1 | contig 28311 bp, 22 predicted proteins | sample 1543181 | NCBI WGS metagenome assembly OFRZ01 (sample SAMN04209245, study PRJEB22552) | human gut metagenome | biome: gut; material: feces | host: Homo sapiens | place: USA: Oklahoma | reverse complement strand
GAGCCGATGCGGCTCGCGCGTTCCCTCGTATACCCGATAGACCGTCTGCATGTGTATGCCAGCCCCTTACGCTCTGGTGAAAGTTTGTTTACTGAGGGGCATTCTCGCACGAAACATTCAGCCTATTTGCCCAGAGCGCATGTTGGTTTGGTGAGCGGCTCTAGTAGTCGGTGAAAGTGAGGGGGTTAATTGAAGATTTTTAGCGCGCAAGCGTAACGGTACGATCGGGAAACTCGATGCTTGCAACCAGTTTTCCGCCGAGGCTCTCTGCGTACCTGCTCAGCGTGTCGAGCCTCATCGAACCCAACTCCCCACGCTCGAGCTCGGATACACGTTTTTGAGAAACGCCCATCGACTGGGCGACCGACGCCTGTGTTAGATCTTTTAACCTGCGAATCTGAGCAAGCTTATAGGCTTCGATACGATCGCGAGTCCTCTCCTGCTCGGCGGTAATGGAGTCGCGTGTTATCCCGCGAGATTCCATATACTCATGCAGTTCCATCTCGATCGAGCCTCCTTACGTGGCGACGGTATATTTGCTCGGCCCTTGGAATGTTGATCGCATACCAACCGTTCCATTTTGCCCTTGACGATCCCGCTCGCGACTTATCACCCGCCAATAGCAATACCGCCTGGCGCTTGGGGTCAAAGGCGAAGAGGATGCGAATCACCTGCCCACCACACGACGTCACTCTCAGCTCCTTTAAATGATGAAGCTTCGAGCCCTTTACGCGGTCAACCAGCGGACGACCAAGGCTGGGACCTTCCTTCTCGAGCACCAAAAGGTCTGCATAAATCTGCTTCAGCGTAGCTTCATCCTGCTCATCAAGCCAAGGTTCAATGTAATCAAGCACGATACGGTACCGATGCAGCTGATTTGACATACCTTTCTCCTTCTATAGTAGAAGTTTTACGGTATATTGCAAGGACAAACTTGCGCAAATGTCTATTTATTCAGCTTAAATACGCTGTTTGGGCTCGGTGACGATGGCTCGAACGATGCGGGGACGATCGGTGAGGTCGTGGACGATACGCACGTCCGAAAGGCCTGCCTGGCGACAGAGCTCGGCCGCGGCATCGAGGGCGCCCTCGTAGAGCTCGCAGGCAAACAGGCCGCCGGCGCGCAGCATGTAAGGCGCCGCATTGAGCAGGCGGCGGAAGATGTCCAGGCCGTCGGCACCGCCCTCGAGCGCCAAGTCGGGCTCAAAGTCCTTGACCTCGTGCGGCAGCGAGCGCATGACGCCGGTCGGGATGTAGGGCGGGTTGGAAACGAGCACGTCGAAGGTGCCCCACTCTTCGCGGGGAATGGAGCTCACCAGGTTGGTGAGACTAAAGGCAACCTCATCTGCCGTGAGGCCGAGCGCGTCGCGGTTTTTGGTGGCCAGATCGATGGCGCGCGGCTCGATATCGGTGGCGGTGCAGGTAACGTGGCCGCGGCGCTCCCAGGCAAGGGAGAGCGAGATGCAACCCGTGCCGCAGCCGACCTCGAGAACGCGGGCGATACGGGGCTCGGCTGGGGCAGGCGCAGCGGCATCCTGAGCCGAAGCCGTCTCCTGGCCGGCACCCTCGATGGCGATGCCGTATTCGTCGAGCTCGGGCTCGGCGGCTTCCGCGGCTTCGGCTTCTGCTGCCTGCGCGGCGGCTTCCTCGGCCTCGCGGTCGGCCAGCTCCTCGGCATAGGCGCGGCTGCCCAATACGTCGCCGCCTAGCGCCGCCTCATCGGCAGCCGTCAGGTTAGCGGCACGGCGCTCGGCGGCCGCGCGTTCGTCTGCCAGCGCGGCCTCGGCCTTGCGTGCCTCCTCGACCTCATCGTTCCAAGGCAGCTCCACGCGCTGACGGGCAGCAGCCTCGGGGCTCAGCACCTCGGCATCCAGATAATTGAGGACTTCCTCGACGAGCATCTCGGTCTCGGGGCGCGGAATGAGCACGCCGGGGGCGCACGCGACGTCGATCATGCGAAACTGCGTGCTGCCGGTGATGTACTGCAGCGGTTCACCTTTAGCGCGACGAACAACGGCCGCGTGCATGGTCTCGAGCTGAGCCGCGTTAAGCGTCTCGTCCATGCGCATATATAAGTCGATGCGTGCCAAACCCGTGGCAGCGCAGAGCAGCCACTCGGCAGAAAGACGGGGGTGCTCCTCGCCGCGCTCGGCCAGGTACTCCTTGGTCCACTCGAGACAACGCTTGATGGTCCAAATCTCGTTTGCCATGGGGCCCTCCCCTCTTAAGCGCCGGACGGCGCGCGAATGTCGGAGCAGATTGTACGCGAGGCCAGCGCTTGGCAAGGGACGATTGAAGGCGATTATCGAGAATCAGCCCAGATTTTTGCTTGGAACCTGCCTGAAGTGCTCATTCGTCGACGTCAAAATCTGCATTCGTCAAGCTTTTGGCAAGGTTGACCCAAAACTGACCAATATCTAACCAAGAACTTGCCAAATCACTTGACGTGCGACGCATCAAAAAATGCACTGCGACTTCTTGAACGATTTTTTGAGCATTATTTTGGTAATCGACCGACGCTTTAAGCAGGTAAATGGCCCATAGACTACCAAGTCAACCTAAATAAACCCACATAGCAATTTACCAAAATGATCCGTTTTCCTCCGTCCCCTACGGATCAGAATGACTACCACTAACTGCCGCATCCGGAGCAAGACAACGCCGTAGGTAGAGGACGGACAGCGAGCGCCGCCCAGAACGAACAAGTTGGCATGAAAAAGGCAAGGCATAGACCTTCTGGTCATGCCTTGCCTTTTGAATGACAAATTGTCGTTCTGGGTGGCGCGCAGCGTCGGCCGGTTACGGCGTTCGTAGAACGCCGTAACCTAAACGGCCTGTGCCAGCTTCTCGGCTCGCTCGGCGGCGGCGAGTGCCTCGATGACGGTGCCGAGCTGGTCGCCCAGAAGGACGCCGTTATAGGTGGAGTTGAAACCGATGCGGTGGTCGGTCACGCGGTCCTGAGGCTGGTTGTAGGTGCGGATCTTCTCAGAGCGGTTACCGTGGCCGATCTGGCTCTGGCGCTCGGCACCAAGCTCGGCCTGCTGTTTCTCGAGCTCCATCTCATACAGACGGGCGCGCAGCATCTGCATGCAGACCTCGCGGTTCTGGATCTGGGAACGCTGCTCCTGCGACTGCACCACGGTGTTGGTGGGCAGATGGGTGATGCGCACGGCGGAGTAGGTGGTGTTAACGCACTGACCGCCAGGACCGGAGGCGCAGTAGGTGTCGATGCGCAGGTCGGACTGGTTGATCTGGACGTCGATCTCCTCGGCCTCGGGAAGCACGGCGACGGTTGCCGTGGAGGTCTGGATGCGACCCTGGGACTCGGTCTTGGGAACGCGCTGGACGCGGTGCACGCCGGACTCGAACTTCATGACGGAGTAGACGCGGTCGCCCTCGACCTTGAACTCGATGGACTTAAAGCCACCGGCCTCGCTGGGGCTGGAATCGAGCACGGTAGTCTTCCAGCCGCGCGACTCGCAAAAGCGCTGGTACATCTTGTACAGATCGCCGGCGAAGATGGCCGCCTCGTCGCCACCGGCGGCGGAGCGGATCTCGACGATGGTGTTCTTGTCGTCGTTGGGGTCGCTCGGGATGAGCATGTACTTGATGTCTTCCTCGAGCTGCGGGAGCTTTTCCTCGTTTTCGGAGATGTCCATCTGGAGCATCTCCTTCTCGTCCGCATCGGTGGTGTCGCGGAGCATCTCCTTGGCGGCCTCGATGTCATCGAGCGCGCCGATGTACTCGCGCGAGGCGGCGATGAGGTCGGACTGGTGCGCGTACTCCTTGTTGAGGCGCGTGAACTCCCTGATGTCGGAGGCGACGGCCGGGTCGGAGAGCTTCTTCTCGAGCTCCTCGTAGGCCTTGATGATCTTTTCGAGCTTGTCGCGCATGGCGGGACTCCTTTATGTGCGTGAAGGTGAAAATCGGCAGAGTTGATGGGGCGCACGGCGCCACTGCTGGGGTAAGCCCGGCTAGAACATGTCGATCTTCAGATACATGCGCATCCCTTCGCGTATGGGGTACATAATTGCGGTCTAACCCATACATGATAGCGTGCGCAGGCAAACCTGCATATAACCCGCACGGAATCCGACAAAGGGACAGTCCCTTTGTCGGATTCTAGAGCGTATGGAGCAGGGCGATGAGGAAGCGGACACCCTGGAGGTAGGCGCGGCGGGTGATGCGCTCGTTGGTGCCGTGGACGCCGCGGTCGCACTCGTCATCGTCGACCACAAAGGCCGAGAAGCGAATGCACTCGGAACAAATGCGCTGGTAGTTGGCAGCGTCGGTCGCGCCGATCACGGTCGAGGGGACAATCGCCAACGGCTCGGATGATCCGTTTTCCTCCGTCCCCTTTGGATTACGGAAATAGCGGGCGGCGATGGAGCGAACCGCCTCGAGGCCGGGACCACCGATGCGCGGGGACGGCGAGGGTTCGGAGCTGCCGGGGCCTAGCTCCACTTCGACACGACCGGCAAGGTCCGCCCCGGCAACCGCCTCACGGCAGCGCGCCACAACGTCGGCCACGCTCGTGCCCTCGAGCATGCGGAAGTTGATGTTGGCCCACATATCCTGCGGCATTACGTTGGCGCCGGTGCTGCCGCCCTCGATCTGCGTGGGCGCGCAGGTGGTCGTCACCAGCGGATAGAGCTTTTTGCTGGCGAGGCAATCGCGGACAATGGCATCTCCGTTGGCGGCAATTTCATCCGCCGTGTAGAGCCCTAACTCGACAAGCTGGGCGGCAAGCAAGTCGGTCACGCGCGTCGGCCACTCGATATCGCAGATTGCGGTGATGGCACGGCTGAGCACCTCGAGCGACGTGCCGCCGTAGGGGTTAGAAGAATGTCCACCCTCACTCTTCGTCTTGAGCACGATATCGGCATAGCCCTTCTCCGCGAGGTCGGCGTGCATGAGCCAACCCTCGCCCGCGCTGTACTCGGCATCCGAAACGATGCGGTAGTCGCCCTCGTCGATCAGGAACTCGAGCTCAACACCGCGCTCCTCGAGCGCGCGGCCGATGGCGCCTGCACCGTACTGCGTCGTCTCCTCGTCCTGGCCAAAGGCCAGGAACAGCGTGCGCTCGTGCTGCCAACCGTGCGCCAGCGCATACTCGACAGCCTCGAGAATGCCTGCGACCTGGTCCTTCATGTCGATCGCTCCACGGCCCCAGATGTAGGTGTCGTCCACGTGCCCGCTAAAGGGGGCGTGCGTCCAGTCGGCCTCGGTACCCGGCACCACGGGGACCACGTCCATGTGGCCCATGAGCATAACGGGCTTGAGGGCAGGGTCGGAACCGCTAAGTGTCACCAATAGCGAATGGTCGATAAGCTCGACCTCGCCCGCCGCAAATACGTGCGGCCAGGCCTGCTGCATATAGGCGCGCAGGTCGTCGAACGGCTGCCAGTCCACCGCCTCGGCATCCATGCTCGAGATGGTCGGAAACGACAGCACGCGCCCCAGGCGCTCGCACGCGCCAGTTTCATCCAAATCGGCAAAATCGTCCTCATGCGCAAAGAAGCGCCAAACCTCGGCCATGACATCCTTTCGATTGTGATGACGAGGGCCGCCCCACCGGAGCGGCCCTGCCACATAAGCGTTTGCGGTCGGTTATTTGTCCTCGAGATAACGCGAGAGGAACTCGCGGGTGCGCTGGTGTTTGGGGTTGCCGAAGAGCTCGGCCGGTGCGGCGTCCTCGAGCACCACGCCCTTGTCCATAAAGACCACGCGGTCGGACACCGTGCGGGCAAAGGCCATCTCGTGCGTGACGACGACCATGGTCATGCCGTCGGCCGCGAGCTTGCGCATGACCTCGAGCACCTCGCCCACAATCTCGGGATCGAGTGCGGAGGTCGGCTCGTCGAACAGCATGATCTGCGGATTCATGCACAGGGCGCGGGCGATGGCCACGCGCTGCTTTTGGCCGCCGGACAGGCGACCCACGGCGGCGTGCGCGAACTTTTCGAGCCCCACACTCGTCAAATGCTCCATCGCGACCTTCTCGGCCTCGGCCTTGCTCATCTTTTTGAGCGTGACGGGCGCAAGCGTGCAGTTGTCGAGCACGTCCATGTTGTTGAACAGGTTAAAGCCCTGGAACACCATGCCGATGTCCTCGCGGAGTTTGTTAATGTTGCAGCGCTCGGCCGTAAGGTCCTGGCCGTGGAACCAGATGTGGCCCGCGTCCGGGGTCTCGAGCAGGTTGAGGCAGCGCAGGAAGGTCGACTTGCCCGAGCCCGAGGCGCCGATAATGGTAACGACCTCGCCGGGGTTAACGGACAGGTCGATGCCCTTGAGCACCTCGAGCGAGCCGAAGCTCTTGCGCAGGCCCTCGACGCGGATGAGCGGCTCATTGGTCTGTGCGGCGGCCGCGGTGCCGGTAGTGGCGATATCTGCCATGATGATTCTCCTCGTCTTGAGCCTAGTTGGAGCTGGGCAGCGTTGCCGGGGCCTCGGCGCCGAGCTTTTTGCCAAAGGCCTCGAGCAGGCGGCTCGCCACGAGCGTCAGGATCAGGTAGACCACGAGTGCCACGCAGTAGACCTCCATCTGGCGGTAGTACACGCCGGCGACGGTGGTGGTGGCGTACATGAGGTCGAACACGCCGATGACCGAAAGCACCGACGAATCCTTGATGTTGATGATGAGCTCGTTGGTGAGCGCCGGAATCGCGTTTTTAATGCCCTGGGGGAACACGACCTTGCGCATGGCCTGCCACTGCGACAGACCCAGCGAGCGCGCCGCCTCGGCCTGGCCGGGATCGATGGACTCGATACCGCCGCGCAGGACCTCCATCATGTAGGCGGTGGAGTTGAGCGAGATGGTGACGAGACCGGCGGTGAAGGTACTCCAAATCTGGTTGGCCTGGGCGGTCTCGAAGCCCATGCCGCGCAAAACGGTGAAGCCCGCGTAATAGATGAGCAGGCCCTGGACCATCATGGGCGTGCCGCGCACGATGGTAGAGTAGACGGTCGCAAAGCCGCGGCCGATGCTCTTAAAGAAGCGCACTAGGTCGTTGTCCACGCGATCGAAGGTCTGAATACGCAGGAACACAAAGAGCAGTGCCAGGAAAAAGGCGATGACGGTACCGAAGGTCGCAAGTGCGATGGTGATCTCGATGCCGCGGATAAAGAAGTCGCCGCTCTTGTAGGTCATGTAGACCAGGCTCGACAAAAAGTCGCTGGGGTTGGAGTCCGAGACAATGCTCACTTGCACCAGGTCGATAAATGACATGACGCAGCGGTCGACAAAGAAGATCGCCGCAATAGCAACGACGACATAGCTGCCCAGGCGCGCGCCGCGACGGAAGCGCTCGGATGCGAACGGCGATTTTTCGCGATAGTCGTTCCAGTGCATGAGTTTGGTGACGAGCGCCGCCGCCGATACGACGAGCCAGGCCCAAAGAATTGCCCAAAGGCAATCCTGGAAGATACCGGTGGGGGCCAAGAAGCTCAGCGGCGTGGGGTTGCGCTGGCTAAACGCCAGGCCGAGCGCCGCGATAACGCTCGTGCCCAGGTACACATAACGGTGGTCGGCCTTGATAAAGGAGGCCAGACGATTGATGGTTTTCATGCTGCCTCCCTATGCCGGCTGACGGTCGAGGCACGCGTCCCACATTTGGTCGCGCTCCTCTTGGCTAATGCCCTTGAGTGTCTTGTCGATGAGCTTAAGCAGCTTGTCCGAGCCCTTGCGGCAACCGACATTTGCCGTGACCTCCTGCTTAAAGCCCTCGCCCTCGGCAAACTGGATGGGGACGATACCGGGATTTTGGGCCATATAGCCCTTCTCGTTCTCGGTGTTGTAAGTCACGGCGTCGCACGTGCCCTGCAGCAGATTCGAGAACACCGTGGGAACCGAATCGACCGGGTTCTTGTGCACAACGCCCGGGATCTCGTCGATGACGGTATCGAGCATGGTGTCCTTTTGGCCGAGTACCGTGGCACCGCTAAAGTCGCTGAGCTTGGTGGCGTTTTGGTAGGGGGAACCCTCTTTTACGAACAGGCCAAAGTAGCCAATGAAGTACGGGTCGGAGAAGCCGACCGACTCCTCGCGCTCGGGCGTGGCGCTCATACCGGCGATGATGAGGTCGATCTGGCCGTTGTTGAGCGAATCGATAAGGCCCGAGAAGCTCTGCTTGACGGCAACGGGCTCGCCACCGAGGGCCTTGCAGACGATCTTGGCGATCTGCACGTCGTAGCCATCGGCATAGGCGCCCTGCACGTTGTCGATGGGGATGGTGAACTCACTGGCTTCGGAAACCTGCCAGTTGTACGGGGCGTAGGCCGCCTCCATGCCGATGCGGATCTTATCCTTGCCGATCACGGAATCGGACAGGTCGTCGCGACCGCCACCCGTCGTGGGTTGAACCACCTTGAGCGTGGACGGGCGCTGACAGCCGGCGAGCGCGCCGGCGACGACGGAAGCGCTCGCAGCGAGAGCGCTACCCAAAAAGATGCGACGGCTGCATACCGGCTGGCGCTGCGCATCGCACTGTTGGGGAGAATGCATAATCTGCCTTCCCTGTTGAATCGTATGCTGACGACTTAACAGGATACGCCAGCGACCAGCAGCGCAGCACAAGCTCGAAAAATTAATAGACACACGGTAGTCATTGGGAACGTCGATGTTTTGACAATGCCAGCGAGCGCCACCCAGAGCGAACAAGTTGGCATGAAAAAGGCACGGCATAGACCTTCTGGTCATGCCGTGCCTTTTGAATGACAAATTGTCGCTCTGGGTGGCGCGCAGCGTCGACTGGTCCGCCGTTCGTTAGAACGGCGGAACCTAAGGGCGCAGCGTCGACCGGTCCGCCGTTCGTCAGAACGGCGGAACCTCTAGAGCAAGGTGACGCTAAAGCTACGTTTATCGGTAGCGCCGGGAGCCAAGGTGATGGTGTTGACCTTGTGCTCAAAGACGTCGTCCTCGGTGTCCATGGTGGTATGACCGGTCCAGGGCTCGAGCGCCACAAACGGGGCGTCGTTGGCGGCAGACCACACGCCGATGTACTTAAAGCCCTCAAAGTCGATCTTGACGCCATGGCCCGACTTGCGACCGCGCAGCGTGAGCGTGGAGCCCGGGGTATCGGTGAACATGATGGCATCGTTATCGAAGCTGCGGTGCGTGATGGGCAGCACGTCCGAGTTATCGGGAGCCTTGTAACTGCCCTCGAACGTCATAAGACCGTCGGGCGTGATGATGGGGGCCTCGTTGGTCCAAGCCTCGGTAAACGCCAGCTCGTAATCCTCGAACGTCTCGTCCTCGGCACCGGGGGCGGGCACGTTAAATGCAGGGTGGCCGCCCACCGAGAACGGCAGGTCCACGTCGCCGGTGTTGGTGACGGCAAAGGTCTGGGTAAGCGTGGCATCACCAGTCAGGGCATAGGTCATGTTGAGCTTAAAGTGGAAGGGGAAAGCCTTGAGCGACTCGGGCGTATCGGTGATCTCGTAGGTGACGGACGAGCCGTCCTCGGAGACCTCGACCAGCTTGTGTTCGACGATGCGCGCGAGTCCGTGGCGCGGCATCTCGCAGGTGCCGGCCGCAGACGTCGCCGTGTTGTTGCGCAGTGAGCCCACGATGGGGAACAGAATGGGCGCGTGCTTGCCCCAAAAGGCCGGGTCGCCCTGCCACAGATACTCGTTGCCGTCGAGGGCAAGGCTCGTGAGCTGGGCTCCCATGGAATCGATGGCCGCGGTGAGGCCGCCGCGCTTGATGGTGGTGACGGTGGACATGCTACTTCCTCCAAAAGTAAACAACAGTGTCGAGGGCTATTGTGCCACTCTTGGCGACACGGAGAGGCGGCAGGCGCAGTTATTGAGCGATTGCGTAAAGGTCGAACCCGCCCTGCGGTGTGCTGTCGACCGTATCGGGCGCCTGTGAGTTAAAGCTCACGGGGACCATGCGCTTTGAGGCGCGGAAGCGCGTGCCATCGGTGGCGACGGGCGGCTCGTCGACCGTGAGCTCGTAGTCGCCGGGCTTGAGTTCGATGCCGTCGCCAGCGGAGTTGACATATTGATACTCGTCAATCGCCTGCCCCCTGAGCGTGCGGCCCACGATGTGGATGAGCATCTGACTATCGCCGCGGGCGGTGTCCCATGTCGCACCGTCCTTGACCTCGACCGACACATGCACCGAGCGCGTGCGGCTGAGCGATTGCTCGACAGACATCTCGACCTTGGCGGCATCTTTGCGCTGTTGCTCCACATGGCTCCAGACATTTCCGATCGCCGAGCAAGCGATGACGCCGGCCATGAAGGCGATGAGGATGGGACCGAGCGGAGAGCGGCGGCCCGCGTCTTCCTCGCGAGCCAGGTCGGGGCGATGCGTGGGGGCGGGCGCCCGGGCACCCTGCGCGGGCACGTCGAGTATGCTGAAGGATGCCGTGCTGCCGGGGTCGATGGTGTGACGCGGCTGTGGGGTCTTTGCCGGCGAGATGGACATGTCGGCTGGCTCGCCGAGCGTGGCCGTAGCGTCGGCCTTGGCCTCGTCTGCCTCGGCCTGGGCCCAAGCTTGTTCGAAGGTCAGGGGCTCGACGGGGTCGAGGGCGGCGTCCGAATCGGCGGCGACGTCGTTGCCGGTCTCGTCCTCGTCGCTCGACACGTCACGCGGCATGGACTCGTCCCGCTCCTCGTCCGGAGCCTCACCCTCGCTATACCACCATTCAAAGTTATCGATATCCATACGGGGCGCCCCTTAGGCCTCGCAAATAAACACTCGCTAGCCTTATACCCCCAGACGGCACCGAAGCTCACCCGCGCCGTACACGAAAACCGTCACAACATTCGACGCTTTTCCTCGATTTCGAGATTTTCATCGAATGTTGTGATGGTTTGGGCGACTGGCCGGCAGCGCAATGTGACAAAGGGACTGCCCCTTTGTCACATTCTGTTAGAGTTGCAGGGATTGAATCCCGCTTATCAATGCGACATTGGAGTGACAACCTTGATCGCCGCAACCACGCCTAAAAGTAAGTCAACCGCCGCCGCGCTCTCCCCTGCGCGCACCAAGCTCTGCCTGGCGCTGCTCGTGCTGTTGGGATTCTCGCTCGGCTGCTCCGAGTTCGTGGTCATCGGCATCGAAAGCGACCTGGCGACGGAACTCGGCGTATCACTTGCCACTGCGGGCCAGCTCATCAGCGTGTTCGCGCTGGTCTACGCCATCGCGACGCCGGTGCTTGCGCTCAGCACGGGGCGATTCCGCCGCTACCAGCTGCTCGTGTGCTACAGCATCGTCTTTGTGCTTGGCAATTTGTTTATGGCACTGGCGCCCAACTTCCAGGTGCTCTTTATCTCGCGCATTGTCCTGGGCTCTGTCTCGGGTGCGCTGCTCGCCGTGGGCGTGACGTACATCCCTGAGCTTCTGTCCCCGCAGCAAACTTCGCTTGCCATCTCGGTAGTATATGGTGCGTTTTCCGTGGCGATGGTCTTTGTGACCTCGATCGGTAAGTTTGTGGCCGACACGCTCGACTGGCACGTTGCCATGTACGGCGCGCTGACCTTTGCCGTTTTGATCTGCGGAGCGCTCGTGGCGTTTATGCCGCGCGCTGGGCAAACCGACGAGCCCGCCACCTTTCGCGAGCAGGCGAGTCTGCTGCGCGAGCCGAGTATCATCACCGGCATGCTTATCTTTTTGTTTGGCGTGGGCTCGGTCTATGTGTTCTACGGCTACGTGACGCCTTATCTTGAGCAGGTGCTGGGCATGGGCACGGTCGAAGCCAGTACCACGCTTATGGCCTACGGCGTGTTCTGCCTGATCTCGAACATCCTGGGCGGATGGATCGATGCGCGCTTTGGCATGAAGGCGCTGCTTGTGACGTTTGTGCTGCAGGCGGCGGCATTGTTTGGGCTGTTTGCCGCAGGCGCTGCCATGCCGCTCGCACTTGTCTTTGTCTTTAGCCTGGCGATGCTCATGTACCTGTTCTCGGTGTCGTGCATCACGCACTTTATGGACGTGGCTCGCAGCCGCCATCCCAAATCGATGGTGCTCGCGAGCTCGGTAGAACCCATGGCGTTTAACGTCGGCATCTCGTTTGGCACCGCAGTGGGCGGCGCCGTGGTAAGCGGAGTTGGCATTGCATATGTAGGCGCGGTCGGTGCCGTGTTCTCGCTTGTGGCCTGGGCGCTCACGCTGGTGACGATTAAGTTGGCTCGCTGGGAGCGCCGTCGTCAATCAGCACAGCCCCGGATGCAGGCATAGGGGCGAACATAGCCCAAGGTGGCGAGCAACCGGTGAAAACCGTCCCATACGAGTAGTGTTTATCCGCCTGCAAGCTCCAGTAGTGCAATTTCGGGTACTTCAGATACACACTTTTCTACTATTTCGTGTATCCGAAGTACACGAAATGCGCGTGGGGTAACTCAAAGGCGGCGACAGACGCATTGTCTGCCGCCGCCTTCTACACCGGATTTTATAGATATGTGGGGCGTTTATTCCATACCCAGCAGCTCGCGCATCTGGGTTGCGTAGTTAGATGCCATGTTACCGTAGACAATCTGCACGCCGCCGTTAACATGCACGATGCCACGCGCTTCGAGCTTTTCGGTAAACTCGGCGTCATCAACCACCTTGTCACAGTCATTGAGCTGGATGCGCAGACGGGTGAAGCAGGCCTCGACAGACTTAATATTGTTGTCGCCGCCCACTGCCTCAACGATGGCGGGAATGAGGTCGCTGATCACGGTCTTGGGAGCCTTTTCGGCCTCATCGTCGGACTCTTCCTCGCGGCCGGGGGTCTTAAGGCCCTTCTTAAGAATGATGAACTTGAAGACGAAGTAGTACACCACGAAGTAGATGGGGCCGAGGAACAGGATAACCTGCCAGTTGGAGCCCTTGGCTGCACCCATAATGCCGTTAAAGATCAACGACAGGAGCGGGCCGCCAAAGGATGCAGAGCCAGCCACGTTGAACTGCAGGATATAGGTCAGCGCATAGGCAAGACCAGCCATGAGAGCGTGGAACACGTAGAGGATGGGCGCGATAAACAGGAAGGAGTACTCGAGCGGCTCGGTAATGCCGGAGAGGATGCAAGGCACCACGATGGCGATCATGAGCGCTGCGGTCTTCTTCTTGTTCTTGGGAAGTGCCGTCTTGTAGAAGGCGAGTGCAGCGCCGGGCAGGCCGAACATGGCGAAGATAACCTTGCCGTTCATGACAAAACGGCTGACCTCGATGTTAAACGGCGTGCTAGGAGAGCCCAGGATCGCGTTGTAGATATTGATAGCGCCCTGAACAGTCTGGCCGTCGATGGTCTCGACGCCACCGAGCGACGTGAAGAAGAACGGCAAATAGACAAAGTGATGCAGGCCAAAGGGCAGGAGCATGCGCTCGCCGGCGCCGTAGACAAATGCACCAAAGGCACCCGTGGTCTTGATGAACTCGGACAGCGCGCCGAGAGCGTTCTGAATAAACGGGAATACAAAGGACATGACCAATGCGAGGATGCTGCATGAGAGCAGCGTCACCGCCGGAATAAAGCGTGTACCGTTGAAAATGGAGAAAACGGCAGGCAGCTCAATCTTGTAGTAACGATTATGCAGCCATGCGACGATTGCACCCACCAGAAGACCGCCGATAACGCCAGTGTCGAGCGTGGTGATGCCGAGAATCGTGCTCTGGCCCGTCGTAAGATTCGCGGGATCGATAACGCCAGTCGCCGTAAGGAACGTGCCCATCACGGAGTTCATGCACATGTAGCCCAAAAAGCCACAAAGCGCCGCGGTAGCCTTCTCGGACTTGGCGAAGCCATAGGCGAGACAAATCGAGAAGATAACCGGGATGTTGTTCATAACGATGCCGGCTGCGGCCTTGAGAATCGAAAAGAAAATCGCAAAGCCCGGAGCAGCAAGCCAGGGAACAGCTGCCGTAAGGGTGGGGCTGGTAAAGGCATTGCCAAAGCCCTGAAGGATGCCGGCGATTGGCAGGATCAAGACAGGCGTCATGAGGACTTTGCCCAGGCGCTGGAACTTTGCCAGCAGCTCATCTTTGTTCATGGGATACCCCTCTTAAAGAAACGGGGCGTGCAGCTCTACAGCCCACACGCCCCATAACAGTTATCAAGCGCTATGGAACTAGCTACTTAAGCTCCGGCCAGTAATCCTTATTGGCCTCGATGAGCTTGTCGAGCACTTTGCGAGCCTTCTTTGCGTCACCGACCAGACGATTAAGCGTGAGTGCCTGCAGGGCCTTCTCGTAGGAACCCTCCATCCAAGCCTCAACAGTCAGGCGCTCATAGGCGTACTGGCTCTCCATAAGGCCGCGATAGAAGGTGCCGATCTTACCGACAGCGTAGGGATGCGGGCCATTGGAGCCAACGCTCGCCGCGACCTCGACCATGGCGTCATCGGGCATGCCCTCGATAATCCCGTTGTTGGGAACCATGACAATGAAGGTCTTGTTGGTGTTGCGATAAATGGCCGACGTGATTTCCACGATCATATCGCCATGAGCATCGTTCTGCACAACCGAGGAGTTCTTTGCGGTGCCGACTTTGGCAACGCGCTCGCACTCGGCAAACACGCGCTTCTCACGACCGTTGATAACCTCGTCGGAGCGAGTGTAGTCGGGGTCGAGGTGAGCGACCTTGTACTCGGGATACAGATAGTACTGCAGATAAGTGTTAGGCAGATAGTCGGGGAAGTCCTCGAGCATGTCCTTGACCATGGCGTAGGTGTCGAGCCAGGACTGGTCACGCTGCTCGGCATCGGCAGGAAGGAAGCCGTTCTTCTCCGTGTACTCCTTAATCTGCGGGACGAGGTCATGGCCCTCTTCATCGTAGATGTGCTTGAACCAACCGAAGTGATTGAGGCCAAAGTACACGGGCTCCGTCTTGCTCATATCGCGACCGAGCAGGCGACCGTAAGAGCGCATGAGGTTGACGGGCTGATCGCAGATGTTGAGGACGCGATGCTCATCGGGCAGGACGCGCTCGAGACCATATGCCACAATAGCGGCCGGGTTGGTGTAGTTGATAATCCACGCCTCCGGGCTATGAGCGCGAACGTCGTTGACGATCTCAACCATGTCATGCATGGAGCGCATACCGTAAGCCATGCCGCCAGGGCCCACCGTTTCCTGGCCGATGATTCCCATATGCAGCGGAATCTTCTCGTCCTTGCTACGCATCTCATAGCCACCGGTACGAATCTGGCAGAGCACAAAGTCGACGTCGGTATAAGCCTCGTCCTTATCGGTGGTGTAACCAAACTCCACACCGGGCTCCTCCTCGGCGAAGAGGATCTTGCCAAACTCGCCGATCGGACGCTGACGCTCGGCATCGATGTCATAGAGCATCACGCGGTTCAGCGGCAGAATGTCCATGTGCTTGGTCAGGGCTTTAAGAATGCCAGGGCACCACGTGGAGCCGCCGCCAACGATCACAATATTGAGCTTATCCTTCATGTTCCATCCCTCCAGGGTTGGCTGATCGGTGTTCTCGAAGACCTTGGGCTCCGCGGTTGTCCTCGGCTTGCTTCGTTTCGATTGATATTTTGCGACTTGAGACCATTTGTGAGTCCCCGTGTGGGCCAATGCGAAACGGGGACACATGATTTCGCTCACGACACAGATATGTGTAGGCAAACACGCGCGTTTGCCCAGTTCATGGGCAATAGGCAATCTTGACCGATTACCGATTTCTCACTTGGCTACACAAAGCGGTACCATATGTACGGCGAGATGCAAGGGGCTGAAACATCTTATGAAAGATCAAGAATCTTTTTATGATCATGTGCGAGCTGGCGAGAGCAAGCTCAACGATCTCGAAAGCGAGATCATGCGCTACATCATCGAGCTGCGTGATGATATTGACGATGTCACGCTTAAGAGCGTTGCTGAACGGTTCTTCGTCGCTCCCAATACAATTGTCAGGCTTGCCCACAAGCTTGGCTTCTCGGGGTTTACGGAGCTCAAGCAATCGTATTCCGCCTCGCTCGACCGCAATCGATTCACTATCGAGGCACTTCCTCTTGATACCCAGCTCGTACAGACCAAAGATCTGCTTAACGACCGGGTCATCGATTCGGTTGTGAGTCTTATCCAGGACGCCTCGCATATCGTGTTCTTCTGCTCGGGCTTTTCGAAGTACCCGTGCCTCGAAATGGCTGAAAAGCTCAAAATTATGGGCAAGAACACCGATACGCTCAGTGAACGCCACGTCATGAGGCATTACGCAGAACTCCTCGGCAAAAACGACCTGGTCTTCAGCGTTTCCGTAAGCGGCGAGACGCAGGTGTCTATTGACGCCACATCGATAGCCAAAACGCGCGGATGCAAGGTCGTCACGCTCACCGGCTTTTCTCGAAATTCTCTCTCGAAACTAGCCGACTACCCTATCTACACCGTGCAAAAAGAAATCCGCCTGGGCAGCATGGACCTCGACAGTCGATTGATGTTCTATTACGTTTTCGAATTGATATTTGAGCGCTACTTCAAACTGGCCAAGAAATAAAACTTGGCATGCGCCCGGCTTCGACTCTTTAGCGGCCTTCTATATGAAAGGTATCGTTCTATGCAACGCGTACTGTTTATCTGTCACGGGAATATCTGTCGAGGGCAACATAACCGCTGATTATCAGGCGTATTAACCATTCAAATCATCTGGCCTACTACCTTTTTACTACTCATTAGGGGCTCAGGCACGACAGGTCAGATGGTTCCGCTTTTCACAACAGCCTACTTTTTCGACCGTTCAACAGGTCAGTAGATTAAATCGCTTATCAGCATGCTAGAGTTGTACCTGCTACACAGCTCTAGCATTTTTATGCTCGCGCTTCACAACTGAAGACACTCAACCAGCGACAAGGAGGGGTATTTGCCCTTTCTCCTTGCTGGTTCGTGCTATTGCGAGGCGCTTGGAGCTGTGTAGCAACTGTGGGTGGATACTCCTCCTTTTCGCGCTGCACATTCCGCTCTTCGGACGAGTCTCCTTCCACAACGTTTACCAAGTGTCGGAGGAAGGAACGCACACCATGAAACAATCAGCTCCCCTCGCCGCGGTTGTGGGGCTTACCCTAGCTTTAAGCGTCACTGGATGCACTGACCCTTCGGTGTCTGCAACGATGAAGTCCATTGACTCTATCGGAACCGTATCAATCGAATCAAAGGATGCCATCGACTCGGCAAACAAGCAGTATGACTCCCTTGATAAAGAGCTTAAAAAAGAAGTTGAGAACTACGATGAACTGAAGAGCGCAAACAAACGTTACGACCAACTTCTCTATAGCGAAATCACCAAGGAAATCAGCCATTCTCAAGAAATTCTGAGTTCATATTTTGCCCAGCAGTTCGATACCAAAGAAATCGAAACTGCGAAAACAGACGCGCAGGCCGCACTGGATGCTTCTGATACTGATGGTTACTACAAAGTCTACAAGGCATTGAGAAAAGCCGACGAGGAACTTGATACCTATATTAAGGACGAAAAGAAGAAATCCTACAGCATGGAAACGTACGGCGGAGATAACCCCTTCAGGCTGGAAGAGTCCGATCTTCCTTCAGAATGGTCTTTCAAGCCGATTACATTGCAGTCTTCCGCTCACCCCAACTGGGTTATGAGCGAGAAGAAGGCGACCAACCTCCCCACATACGTCTATTTCTTCATTAACCAATCTTCCCGTGAGTACACTTACCAGCTAAACCAAATCCCCACCAAAGCAATCAAAGTGCAGGACGAGGATGGGAAGATGCAAACCGCCTTGGTTAACACCGAAGTTCAGTTCACGGGACAATTCGACCAAGTTGTCAACGTCGATCCCAACAAAGAATTAAACGAACGTCCCGCTTATTTCTTTGCGAGGGCAAAGGACAACGCCATCGTCCTCGCTCTCCAAAACTATGACGGCGAAGACCATTACGTTCTGTATACGTCTGGGAACTGAACAAGGCATCATCGTTACTCTTAAAATGTCACAACCATCCAAAAGACTTATCGGCCCTTTTTGATTTGAGTATTTATTCTCATCCTGTTCCCAGTCCGCTCTGCAGGGGAAACCCTCTGCCCACAGAAATTAATTTGCTCCCTAAACACAAGGTAAGAGGGACTGGATATGAAGCCGAAGTGCAGCGGAGGCGTAAATCCAGTCCCTCTTACCTTGTGTTTAGGGGCAGCAAACGCAGTAATGAAACCGAAGGGTTCATTATGAAGTGCGGTAGAGCAAGGCGAAGCCGCGCAGCCTGAAGGGTGGAGACAAGTAATTCCATCGCTCCGCCTGTTCAGTATGCAACCTAACTCATCGTGCATCCTTTTCTCGATTATTTATATCAACGTAAGGGGAAGCGCCATCCAGGCGAACGAACCAATCAGTTAATGCCAGTTCAACTTCCTCATTCTCTCTTAGAGTCTCCTCGTCCACGTGATAGATGTCATCGGCGGATATATCAAAAAGATCAATTATCTCTAGCAATTCGTCATCGGCGATAGCGTGAAACCGCTCTTCAGCTTCTTCCTTTTTCCTGTTCGACGACCCCCGAATCCAGCTTAGGGTATTTCCAACGCTCTTTTGGTTTATCGCTAGCTGTGAATCTTTGAATTGCTTGTCCGTCACATCACAAAGGTCATCAAACGGCTTAATTTCCCAGAGATAGTACGAAGCCGTAAAGCCCAGAGTTTCTTTCATTAACTGGTTGAATCGACGGTACAATTCTGCGATGTTATACAGCGAGAGATACGAAACGTCGAGCTCCTCCTTTGCCGTAGACCATAACTCGCTACACTTTTCATCCTCTTCAGCAGTTGCTTCTCGACTCTGGCCTCCCGGCAGGCATACCCATCTAGTTTTACAGCAGGTCTCCAAATATCCAAATTCCGCAAGCCTTCTCAAAGTTCTATCCAAGACGCCTCTTGCAAAATCTGTCACATGGCGGATCACTCGATTGTAATGGTAGAAATTTGACTTTGATGTACCTGCCAGCACCCCATGCCTCTCGGCTTCATGCAACAAGCGCTTGCTCTCGCGACTATTTACTAGGCTTTTCACAGGCATAAAGCCGCATAGAGATAGCAAGGCGTTCATTGTGTACAGACGAGTTCCCGATTTCACATCGTCCTCATCAGTACTCGCCCTATGGCGTGCGCCCCAAATCAAACAGTTTAGAATATCAGCACTGTATTCGTCATTCGTTCGGAATGGCTGAGGTTTTTCACGTAAAAAAATCTCAGTGATAACTATTGCGTTTCTCGATACTTGTGGTGCTTTTTTCCAGTCGAAAAAACGCCTTAGCTCTTTTTCTTGCGCCTTTCTTGTGTTTCCTTTTGCTGGCTTCATGCCTACCGACCTACACAGTTCAGCGAAACTGTTGAATGTAGACCCGACTTTGATTTCTTTGCAGTCAGCGGCACTTAAAGACATTTCTCACCTCAACTAGATTTGCTTGCACATATCAGGTGTACAAAACCCCCTCTATATTTCATATGCCTTTTTATATAGATTACTTTTTGTACACCTGATTAGACGCCTGCGTACGGGAATGCCCCGTACGCAGGCGCTACTGTTTATTAATACTGTTCAGTCTCGTGGCATTCCAACAAATCTTCTAAATCAATCCAAGGCAAATCTCGGAAGCGCCTACTGAATAATCTCACGCATTTGTCCCCATCGCCTTCATCTCTTCCATATTGAGACAAATCCTTCCTCGCCTCGCTTCTTACGACCTTGCGGATCATTTCGTCATAGGTCGCTTCACGCCCCTTCTGTTTCAGCATTTCCATATAACTATTTGCCTCGTTGTAAAGGTAATTGGCTCGCCCTGATTCATATCCTGTTACGACCAGCTCAAACAGTTCTTCGTAACTGCCCCATTCTGGCTCTCTCGCTAAAATGTCACTGCATGATTCTTCATCCTCAATGAAGTCCAGTAGATCTGAGGGCAAGTCATTCAATGACTCATATTCGATACCCATCCTCTCGGATAGGTTGCGAAGCCGGTCGCATCGCTTCTCTTTCAACGATTTAATTAAGTCAGTGAATTCATTGCGCTTTGAATGAATTGACAGTGCGCGGTCGTTATCCACTATTTGTTTTGTTTTCTCCCATATAGCCTTGAGCCTCTCATCTTCTTCTATTTCAAACATAGGATTGGTGCCAGAGGCATAAACGACAACAGCCTTTTCGTACTGTATCTTTTTTTCATTACCAAACAGTTCTCCCACTTTTTTCGCAATCAGTTCAATCTTATCTCCATTGCGGAGCGTCTCCTCCATTGAGCCTCACCGCTCTCTCTGTACCGCAGTTTGCTGTTTGTTTATTTGGCTGCATTGATTCTCTTTATTCCCCCTTTTTCAGCTTCCCTATATAACGTGCTTCTACTAATGCCAGTCTTTTCGCATATCTCTTTGACTGACTTCGTTCTGTCGTTTTCAAATAGATAGAGAGCCATGTTGAGAGCGTCTTCATCAACATTAGGCCTACCGAACTTCACACCTTGCTTCATAGCAGCCTCCCTGCCCTCAGCAGCGTTCTCAAGGATGATCTGCCTCTGGAACTCAGCAATGGCTGACAGCATATGAAATATCAATTTGCCTGCTGGAGTGGTTGTATCGATAGCCTCTTTCTTGCTATGAACCTCGACATGCATCTGTTCGAAGGTCTCCATAAGGTCAATTAGGTCTTTAGTACTCCTGCCAAGTCGAGACAGCTCAGTGATATAAACTTCATCGCCCTCGCGCAGACGAGAGAGCATATCTTTCAGAGCGGGACGATTAGCGTTCTTGCCCGAAGCCTTATCGATAAATATCTGGTTATCCTTTAGGCCAAGCTCATGCGCATATTCAAGCTGCCTTGCCTCGTTCTGTTCCTTTGTTGAGCAGCGAGCGTAGAGAAACTTCATCGCGTGCCTCCAATTTCTATATGTCTCAAAAGTCCTATTAGTATTTTATATTGGGACATACACTTTTGGAATATCTTTTAGGACACTATTTGATTCAAAAGACTCACGTGGGGAGTGGTATTTCTCATGTCTCAAATGTTATGAATTTTGGGATACACCATAACGCAGCTTAACTTTCTCGCGCACTTCCGGCTTGCAGAAGATGCGTTACCTCGTAAGCCCCTGCCCCAGTCTGTTTTGGCGCATACGGGGTGTTTTACACTTTGGCCTCAACTTCTACTTGGCAGACCCCATCTATGTAGTTGATATCAACATGACTGAAAGAAGAAATTCCACCGACCGTCTACCTTCACTGCAAATAGCGCATTATCAAGGCATGATTGCTAATGCTATCGAGAAGACCGCCAGACACCATAAATGCATTATCTATAGGCACTCTTTATAACTGTCAATAATTGGCGAATAGCATTGCCGTTCCCCCTTTTACTCAAAATGATCGGTCATGCCCTTGATACAATCTCATCTACCACACCGCAACATCCATATATTTGGGTGGAGCTTCACAATGGCATAGCTGCTGCTTTGCGTATGCAAACAGGCGAATTGGAGGGCACCCGCCTTTCAAGGTCTGTTCGCATATGCATGTGAAGCCTTGCGGTGTGGTAACTGTGGTAGGTGTCCTCCACATCGCTTAATTGCAATGATGTGCTTCTCCCCTTCCACGGTTGTCGGGATACCTTTGGAAGGAGAGCGGATGAAGAAGCCAACGAACAAACAACTAGCCCTCTTAGTTACGATTGCCCTCGTATTAGTTTGCGCGATTGCTTTAGTGCCCAACCTTGCCGCAGAACCGAATTCGAGTGCAACACTCAACATTTTCCACACTCATAAATGGAAGAAAGCGACCTGCACCAAACCTAAGACCTGCAAGGAATGCGGGGCAACAGAGGGCGATCCGCTGGGTCACAAACTCGAGGACTGGAAAGACGATGGATTCGACTCCACGTTCTCCGAAAGGGTCTATGTCAAAACATGTTCTCGCTGCGAGAAAACAATTGAGAAAAAGACAGAGAAGGTTACCTCGTTTCTGGAGAACGAAAAGCTGACCATATGCCCAGACACCTACTCGAAGGTTTTCGAAAAAAGACTTCGAGAGCTTAACGACAGCGATTTTACAGTGCACGAAGAATACGACTACAAACTGACTGTCTATTCAATTAATGACTCGAATGACGAGATGACGGGGCAGCTCTCCTTTTCACTAAAGGACAAGAACCTCGACCCAACCCTTCTCTATACAGAACCTCTCAACTACGGCATCGTTGTCATGCTCGACAACAACCAAAGTAGCTATGACAAAAAGATGGCACGCTTCCTTGTGGCGATGATTGAGGCATGCGACCCGTCACTTGACTGGGATTCGGTCGGTGAAATCGTCAAAGAAACCGATGAGCAGGGCGCGGCAAGCAGGAACGGCTTCACCTACAGCAGGACAAAAAACGGTGGGTATACCCTTCTGCAAGCATCCATTATCACGACCGCAGCCGCACCCACGGAAACCAAAACGCCGCTTGACCATGACACCGTTAATAAAGACCTTGACCAAGTGCGAGAGAGGTTGAAATATATCGGGCAGACCGCTCAATACGTTAAAAAGGCAATTCCAAGCGCAGAAATGGATGGCGTCGATTTACGCGAGAAGGTTACCTTTCTCGGGATTGACGGAGTATTTCTATACGACGTAGATAAGGACACCAACAAAGTTGATAATCTCTTTTTCAAATGGTCTCTAAGCGACTACGCCTCCGATAGAGATTACGCCGTCAACACCATCGCATCCTATTTCGGCAACGAATACGAGACCAAAGACTTATCCCAATACAACAAGGGCAACGACATGTACAGCTACAGGTGGTGGCAAACCACCGATGAGAACTGGAGCGTCTACCTTGTCTTGACAGACGAAGACACCGAGAACGAGGGCGGCAGCATTCAATTCACTCAATTAGAGAACTAGACTCTCCCCTTCGCCCAATTAAAGAAATAGCGGCTGCGCAGCGCCCCAAGCATTGACGCTGCGCAGCCTTTTGTATTCATGCGACCTATAAAGTCATTGAAACTATTAGGACTCAATCAAACTGCGATTTCAATTGATGTCCGCTCAGCCTATAGCAAAAATGCACGCTGAGAGCGATATTCAGGCTTGGAATTGCGCCGATGGACACTTACTCCAACCCCAGCCTCAACGGGGCAAATAAGCCTCATTTCCTTTGATTTAACCCAATAAACGAACCCTTTTACCATGGCATAGACAACCCCATAGCTACAATCATGTTGTCGTGCTTGAGTCTCTGGAAGGAGATCCAAGCTATGTCGAATAGGAAAGATAACAAGGGTCGGGTTCTCCATCGCGGAGAAGGCCAGCGCCCAGACGGTCGTTACTCGTTCAAATACACCAATTGGATGGGAAAAACCTGCTTTGTCTATTCGTGGACTTTGACAATTCACGACCAAACGCCACGCGGCAAAAAGAGAGACCTCTGCTTAAGGCAGAAAGAACAGCAGATTCAAAAAGACCTCTTCGACCACATTGCACCTGAGAACATGAACGTCATAACTCTGGTTGAGAACTACCTTGCGACCAAGGTTGCGGTACGAAAGACAACTGTTAGCGCCTATAAAACCGTCACCAATTACCTGAAAACAGACAGCTTCAGCAAGGCCCAAATATCAAACATTACGGTGTTGGATGCAAAGAAATGGCTCATCCACCTTCAGCAAGATGTTGGAAAGGGATATAGCAGCGTCTGTAGCATCCGAGGCGTACTCAGACCAGCTTTCCAACTGGCCGAAGAATGCGGAATTATAAGACGCAACCCTTTTAACTTCGAACTTATCAATGTTCTGGTCAACGATACGGTATCCAGAGAATCGTTAAGCGTTAGACAAGAACGGCTATTCCTTGAGTTCATGCGCTCGGATCATCACTTCTCGCGCTACTTTGAAACTTACTTTATCTTGTTGAACACTGGACTCAGAATTTCTGAATACTGCGGCCTGACCTTTGATGACATTGACTTCGATAGCCACTGTATACGTGTTCAAAAGCAGCTTCATCGCGCGAGAGATATGCAGTATTACATTGAAGAGCCCAAAACAAAATCTGGTATGAGGTATATCCCTATGACCGCTTCTGTCGAAAAGGCCTTCCACAGTCTCATCGGACAGAGGGCGCAGCCAAAAGAAGAGCCTGTTATTGATGGGGTAAGGGGCTTCATCTGCCTAGACAAGAATGAGATGCCATGCGTTGCCCTGCATTGGGAACATAGGCTCAAACGCGCCATCATTAAGCACAACCGCATCTATAAGGAAGAACTGCCCCATATAACTCCGCACCAGCTCAGGCACACTTTCTGTAGCCGAATGGCACGCGCTGGCATGAGTCCAGCAAAGCTCAGATACATTATGGGGCACTCAGATATCAACACCACCTACAACGTTTACACCCATCTTGGGCTTGAAGATATTCAAGACGAGATGCTTGCTATTGAACAAAACCGCAGGTAAACATTGGTAGTAAAAATTTGAGCCGTACTACGTTTTTACTACTTTTGCTTTTACTTTTGCCTGATTTCTGGTTTTAATAAAGTGGATTCTCCACCCTATATTGGAAACTGATTTTTAGAGCCATTCAACTCTTTGAACACAGTAGAGGCGTTGGGATTAAAGGTCTTATCTTGTTATTATCGCAGGTAAACTACGCAGCGGGCTTTATCGGAGCAAACTGCCTCAAGGGCAGTCTGTAAGCCCCGCGCGACCGCCCAGAAAGGAACCGTTCTATGCAACGTGTACTGTTTATTTGCCACGGCAATATCTGTCGCTCGACGATGGCCGAGTCGGTGTTTACCGAGCTGGTGCGGCGCGCCGGGCGCGCGGGCGAGTTTGTCATTGATTCCGCTGCGACCTCGACCGAGGAGATTGGCAACCCGCCACATCACGGTACCGTTGCCAAGCTACGCGAGGTCGGGATTCCCGTCGTCGCACATCGCGCACGTCAGGTGCGTCGCGCGGAGTATGGCGACTGGGACCATATTGTCTATATGGATGCTGAGAACGCGCGTGGCCTGCGTCGCATCTTTGGCGACGACCCCGACGGCAAGATTACGCGCTTGCTCGATTGGACTGATCGCCCCGGCGACGTGGCCGACCCCTGGTACACCGGCAATTTCGACGCCACCTACCGCGATGTACTCGCCGGTTGCACCGCTATGCTCGAGCAGCTGTAGGCGCTCGGGCGGCGCGGGCACACGGGCCACGCCATCGGCATAAAACGAGCGTGGATTTTCTCCCACTTTGAGCGTTCGAGTGCGCTCTAAACGGGAGAAAATCCACGCTCGTTATCTCGGTGGGAGAAAATCCACACTCATGAATGTGACAAAGGGACTGTCCCTTTGTCACATCCGGGACTGGCCCTAGACCGGCTTGACCTCCAGCTTTATCCCCTCGGCACAGGAGTCGCCCAAAACATCCGAAAGGGCCCAGGTCGCATATAGCGGCAAATAGAGAACCGCTCCGTTGCGCTCAACGTTGCCTCTCGAGAAAACAATCCCGAGCCTTACGCCATATTCAGCCGTATCAAGCACATGACCGAGCGCAGCGTGCGCGTGGTAATAGGAGCCCGATTTAACCTCGATCGGAACAGCCGTCCCATCCGGCCCATCGACCACAAAGTCCACTTCACCGCGCTTTTTTGTCTGATAGTAGTAAAGCTGGCGGTTTTGGGCAGCCAGCTGCTGGGCCACCACGTTTTCGTAAATGCCGCCCAGGTTGGGCTCCTTGCTATCAAGATACGCCGCTTGGGCGACTCCAACGGGGTAGCGCGCCATCAACATGCCCGTATCCGATTGATATAGCTTGAACTGCGATGGTCGTGCCGTCTTGAGCAGGGGCGATTTTGGCTCGGTTACGATATCGGCTTTGAGAGCAACGCCGGCATCGACAAGCCATACAAAATCTCGCTGATACTTCTCGTAGTGCGCCTTAGGGTCAATGGAATTGAGCACGAAGCGCTTGTTTTCGCCCTCGAGCATAATAGGGAGCTGATCGTAGATGCTCTGCGCCTGAAGGGCTCGCCCGCTTGCATACTTGGAGATATCCCGCCGGTACTGTTCGTTGAGCTCTGACTGCAGCTGACGAACAGAGGCAAGGTCGCCCCGCGTGTCAAGAAAACGCTGCACGACCTCCGGCATTCCGCCGACAACGGTATAGGTCCTGAAGTTTGCCATCATCGCGTCATGAATGTAATCAGGAATGGGCCTCTCGCTGATACAGGCGTCACGTATCGTTTGGCGAGCCCCCTCGCTCACCCCGATTGCCCAGCAAAACTCCTCAAAATCGAGCGGGAACATCCTAAGCTCGTGGACATACCCCACGGGATAGGACCTGACGCCCTTGAACTGGGTCCCGAGCATTGACCCCGAAAACGCCCAACGGCACCTCCCGTCCTCAACAAGGAACTTTGCCATCGTCATGATGTCGGGGGCCTCTTGGACCTCATCGATAAACACGAGCGTTTTGCCTGGCGCAATCGACTTTCCCGAAAGAAGCGTCACCCTGCTGATGAAATCATCGGCATTCCGCGCCTCGAGAAGAGCATCTTTTGCCTGGCGGTTTTCCATGAGGTTAAGCTCAATGTAGGTTGCATGGCTGGCTTTGCCAAATGCGCGAATCGAATAGCTTTTGCCGATCTGGCGAGAACCCGTGATGAATAGGGCCTTTTGCTCGGCAGACTTCAGCCAACGCTCCAGCTCTGCCGCTATTTTCCTGCGCAGCATAGGCTCTCCCCTCGGTGTCATCGAATGAAATGCAAAGTTTTATATGCTTGATTATCGATGAAACGCAAAATTTTTAGAACCTAAAATCAAATGAAATGCAGAGATTTGAAATTATAAGCAAAAGAAGGGGCACCACCGGCGAATGTGTCAAAGGGGCTGTCCCTTTGTCACATTGCGCTCGACTACTCGTCAACGATCTCGGCAAGCCAGACGTTCAGCGTATCGACCTCGGGGCAGCAGAACTTTGCCGTACCAGGCTCGTTGCCAGGCACGGTTCCGCCATAGCGCAGGATATCGATATAGGGAAAGCCCACGTGGCAGGCCATGGCGCACATCTTGCCGCGATCTCGGTCAAAGTCAAAGACGTCGCCCGGCTTGTGACCGTGGTGGCAGCGGCACGCACCCAGCTGGTCCACGCAGCTCACGCGGATGCGCGGACGCTTGCCACGCGGCGCGCCGAGCGGCCTGTTCTCGCCCGCAGGCTTGATGCCGCCCTCGCCGGCGTTACTCATGGTCAATCACATCCAGGCAGGCCTCGATGGGAAGGCCAGCCGACTTGTCCTCTTGGCCGGCATTGCGCTCGATAAGCTCAGCCACCACACGCATGGCATCGGACGTCGCGCGCTGCAGACTCCAACCTGCCATAACGCGGCCGACGAGCACCGCCGAGAACGTGTCGCCCGTGCCCGGGAAGTAGACCGGAATGAGCTCAAAGGGAATCGTAAAGTACTCCCCCGCCACATGGTCGTAACCGATAACCGCGTTCGTGCCATTGACTACGGCGCTCGTAATGACCACAGACTTGGCACCCAGCTCACGCACGGCGTCCACAAGGGCGCGGGCCTCATCGGGCGTAATTTGCTCGGCGATAGGCCTATCGGCAAGCAGGCACGCCTCGGTATAGTTGGGCACCGCGTAGTCTGCGCACTCCAGCAGATGCCGCATAAGGCCAATCGTGGACTCGGGCACGCCCGCATAGAGCTTGCCGTTGTCGCCCATGATGGGGTCGACGAACACCTTGGTGCCCTTTTGCGCACGGCGGTGGCAAAAGTCCGAGATGATGCGCGTCTCTTCCTCGGTCACGATAAAGCCGGTCGAGATGGCGTCGAACTCAAAGCCGAGCTCCTCCCAGATGGCGAGGCTTTGGCGCACGTACTCGGTGGTGTCGTGGATGTAGAACTTGGGGTAGTTGAGCGTGTCGGAAACGAGCGCCGTCGGCAGATTATGGATACGGTAGCCCATGTGCGACAGCACCGGCAGCATGGCGGAAAGTGCGACCTTGCCGTAGCCGCACATATCGTTGATCAGCAGCAGCTGAGTGTTCTTCATGAGGGTCTCCCTTGGTCCGGGCGCGGCACAGCAGCGCCACAGTGCGACTAAGTGTAGCGCAGGGGACGTTGCGAGCGGAGTCGAGCGGCACGAAGGGCAAATTGTTGCGGAAAGGTTTCGGAAACGAGGGGCTAGCTTGCTTCATTGCGGCTCATTTGCCGCCACTTATTCAGTGCCATTTCAAAACTATGCCGGATTACGGGGCTGAACCTGAATGAGCCAACCACACCCCCTATTTTCAAATCATAGCGAGCCTTCTACCTGCACTGATAATTGTTCTCGGGGGAAGCGGGCACTGCGGGGGCGCGTCAACAGCGCGCGATTTCCGCGTCGCAG
>OFRZ01000665.1_pt1 | contig 29324 bp, 26 predicted proteins | sample 1543181 | NCBI WGS metagenome assembly OFRZ01 (sample SAMN04209245, study PRJEB22552) | human gut metagenome | biome: gut; material: feces | host: Homo sapiens | place: USA: Oklahoma | reverse complement strand
TAGAGCATAACCTTGCCAAGGTTAGGGTCGCGAGTTCGAGTCTCGTTTTCCGCTCCAGATAAATTATAGAGGTTGTCGGTCAATAAGACTGATAGCCTCTTTTTTTGTACCTTATTGGACGTTTAGCGGACGATTTTATCAATAATTTGGATAGAAAAGCGTAATTTTGCAAGTGAAAAATCGATGTACTTCCCCCCGAAAGAGAGTCATCGGTTTATGTAGACCTATAATTAATTTAATAAAAATGATATGTTAACACAAATCATTAATGCACGCATCCTGACACCACAAGGCTGGCTAAAGGATGGGTCAGTTCTTATTCGCGACAATAAAATTCTGGAAGTAACCAATTGTGACCTTGCCATTATCGGAGCCAAACTGATTGATGCCAAAGGAATGTATATCGTTCCGGGCGGCGTGGAAATCCACGTTCACGGTGGCGGTGGAAGAGACTTTATGGAAGGTACGGAAGACGCTTTCCGTACGGCAATCAAAGCCCACATGCAGCATGGTACTACCAGTATTTTTCCTACTCTTTCTTCTTCTACCATTCCGATGATCCGTGCTGCTGCGGAGACCACTGAGAAAATGATGGCGGAACCGGACAGTCCTGTACTCGGACTTCATCTTGAAGGCCATTATTTCAATATGGCAATGGCGGGCGGACAGATTCCGGAGAATATCAAAGATCCGGACCCGGAAGAATATATTCCCTTGTTGGAGGAAACACACTGCATCAAGCGTTGGGACGCTGCGCCGGAACTTCCCGGAGCCATGCAGTTCGGCAAATATATCACGGCGAAAGGGGTGCTGGCTTCAGTAGGTCATACGCAGGCTGAGTTTGAAGATATACAGACGGCATACGAAGCCGGATATACCCATGCTACTCATTTCTATAATGCCATGCCGGGATTCCATAAACGGAAAGAGTACAAATATGAAGGTACGGTGGAGAGTATTTATCTGATTGACGATATGACAGTGGAAGTAGTGGCCGATGGTATCCACGTGCCGCCGACGATTCTGCGCCTTGTTTACAAGATCAAAGGAGTGGAGCGTACTTGTCTGATAACGGATGCGTTAGCTTGTGCGGCGAGCGACAGTCAAACGGCTTTTGACCCCCGTGTCATTATCGAAGACGGGGTTTGTAAACTAGCCGACCGTTCCGCTTTGGCGGGAAGTGTGGCGACGATGGATCGTCTGATACGTACGATGGTGCAGAAAGCGGAAATCCCATTGGCAGATGTGATTAGAATGATTTCTGAAACACCCGCCCGTATCATGGGAGTGCTGGATCGTAAGGGCACGCTCGAACGTGGTAAGGATGCCGATATCATTGCTTTGGATAAGGACTTGAATGTAAGAGCCGTGTGGGCAATGGGACAATTGGTAGAGGGAACCAATAAGCTGTTTTAAATCCTATAAATAAGAAGACTATGTTGACTCAGATAATTAACGGACGGATATTGACTCCGCAGGGATGGTTGAAAGACGGTTCCGTATTGATTTGTGATGGAAAAATATTAGAGGTGACCAACAGTGATTTGGCGGTTATCGGTGCAACGGTGATTGATGCTCGTGGGATGACAATCGTACCGGGATTCGTGAGTATGCATGCGCACGGAGGTGGTGGTCATGATTTTACGGAAACGACGGAGGAGGCTTTCCGTACTGCTACTATGGCACACTTGAAACATGGAGCTACCGGTATGTTTCCTACTTTGTCGTCTACTTCCTTCGAAAGGCTTTATCAGGCGGTCGATGTATGCGAGAATCTGATGAAGGAGAAAGACTCTCCGATTCTCGGTCTGCATATCGAGGGGCCTTATCTGAACCCGAAGATGGCGGGAACGCAATATGACGGATTTCTGAAAACACCGGATGAAAATGAATATATTCCTTTGCTGGAACATACGTCTTGCATCAGACGTTGGGATATCAGCCCGGAATTGCCCGGTGCGCATGATTTTGCCAGATACACCCGTTCAAAGGGGATTATGACAGCGGTGACTCATACCGAAGCCGAATATGATGAGATAAAAGCTGCATATGCAGTGGGATTCTCTCATGCCGCTCATTTCTATAACGCTATGCCGGGTTTTCATAAACGTCGTGAGTATAAGTACGAAGGTACGGTAGAAAGTGTATATCTGACAGAAGGAATGACGGTGGAAGTCATTGCGGACGGCATACACTTGCCGGCTACTATCTTGAAGTTAGTTTATAAATTGAAAGGGGTAGAAAATACTTGCCTTGTCACGGATGCCCTGGCTTATGCTGCTTGTGACGGTACTGTGCCTATTGATCCACGCTACATAATAGAGGATGGAGTGTGTAAGATGGCAGACCATTCAGCACTGGCCGGTAGCTTGGCTACGATGGATATCTTGGTGCGTACTATGGTGAAGAAAGCGAACATACCTTTGGAAGATGCCGTGCGCATGGCTTCCGAGACTCCTGCCCGTTTGATCGGAGTGGATGACCGGAAAGGGGCGTTGGCAAAGGGTAAGGATGCTGATATTGTGATTCTTGATAAAGAACTGAATGTGCGATGTGTGTGGTCGATGGGAAAGATTGTTCCGGGAACTGATATTCTGTTGCATAAATAAGAATAGAAATCATACCGGAGAAAGAGATTCTCCTTATTAGAAAGAAATTCACCTTGATTATATAAGTGTTTTTCTCTTCTGAATTGTACTATATATAAATAACAGATATAGTGCTATGAAAATAAATTATGCAATCGGAGCTTTTCTGTGTATGCTGGGATGTTATGCGTGTAGCAGTCCGAAAACAGAAGTCAAATCACCGGACGGCCATATTAAGATGTCTTTCACGCTGGATGAGAACGGTACTCCGTTTTATAATGTCTCGGTAGGCGATTCACTATTGATTGAGAACTCTGCAATGGGGTTTACAGAAGGGAATGGAGTTGCTTTAGGAGAAGGCTTTCAGATAAAGAGTACGACTTTCGATCATAAGGACAAGATTTGGACACAGGCTTGGGGAGAGAATAAAAAGAACAGGGATCATTATAATGAGATGGCGGTGAGCCTGACCAATAAAGATCAGGTGGAGTTGACACTTCGTTTCCGTGTGTTTGATGATGGAGTAGGGTTCCGTTATGAGTACAGTGTTCCCGCAGTGGATTCGTTGATGATAACCGATGAACTGACAACTTTTCGTTTTCGTCAGGACGGAACTTCATGGTCAATTCCCGCCAGTGCGGAGACTTATGAATTACTATATAAGCAACAGCCTATTTCCGAAGTGGAAACTGCCAATACTCCTTTCACATTCAAAACGGCGGACGGTATTTATGGCAGTATTCATGAAGCGGCTTTGTATGATTTCTCCGAAATGACTTTGAAGCAGACCGGAAGATATACATTGAAAGCTGAGCTAACTCCTTGGCCGGATGGTATCAAAGTGCGTAAAGGCAATCATTTTACTACTTCCTGGCGTACCATCCAGATTGCTCCGGAAGCTGTCGGGCTGATTAATTCTTCCTTGATTTTGAATCTGAACGAACCTTGTGTACTGGAAACTACCGATTGGATTCGTCCCTTGAAATATGTCGGAGTGTGGTGGGGAATGCATCTAGGTGTGGAGACTTGGAAGATGGACGAACGTCATGGAGCCACTACCGCCAATGCCAAGAAGTATATTGATTTCGCTGCCGCCAATGATATAGAGGGTGTTTTGTTTGAGGGATGGAACGAAGGATGGGAAAGCTGGGGTGGTATGCAGAATTTTGACTTTACGAAACCGTATGCTGATTTTGACATTGACGAGATTGTGCATTATGCCAAAGAGAAAGGTGTTGAAATCATCGGACATCATGAGACTGGAGGCAATATCCCCAACTATGAACGTCAGATGGATCATGCCATGCAATGGTACACAGAACATGGTATTCATATCCTGAAAACCGGTTATGCGGGTGCTTTCCCGAATGGACTTTCGCACCATGGACAGTATGGGGTTAATCATTATCAGAAAGTGGTGGAGGCAGCTGCCCGTCACAAAATGACAGTGGATGCACACGAGCCGATTAAAGATACCGGTATTCGCCGTACATGGCCTAACATGATGACTCGTGAAGGTGCAAGAGGTATGGAATGGAATGCATGGAGCGAAGGTAATCCTCCTTCCCATCATGTGATGTTGCCGTTTACCCGCCTGTTATCCGGTCCGATGGATTACACTCCTGGAACTTTTGATATTTTGTTTTTACAGACAAAGGATTCTCCCCGTCGCCGGAAATGGAACGATCAGGATAAAGGAAACAGCCGTGTGAACACGACATTGGCGAAACAGCTTGCTAACTGGGTGATTTTGTATTCCCCTTTGCAAATGGCTTCCGATATGATTGAACATTATGAGGGACATCCGGCTTTCCAGTTCTTCCGCGATTTCGATCCGGATTGCGACGAATCGAAAGCATTGGCAGGAGAACCGGGTGAATTTGTAGCCATCGTGCGTAAAGCAAAAGGTAACTATTTCTTGGGAGCGGCAACGAACGAGAAACCCCGTACACTGGAAATAAAACTGGATTTCCTGGAACCGGGCAAACAGTATAAAGCTGTCATCTATGCGGATGGAGAGAATGCGGATTGGAAATCAAATCCTACGGATTACCGGATAACGGAACAAACGGTTACTTCTGAAAATACGTTGAACATACGAATGGCTGCCGGAGGCGGACAGGCTATTTCATTTATCGCACTTTAATAAAGTTTGTTAGAGGTTAGAAAAAAACGGTGGACAGTGTTGAGGCTGTCCACCGTTTTTATTTGCGAGAATACTTATCTTATTATTTGTTATAAGTATGTACTCTTAATTAGTCAAAGGTTCTTGATTACCCTTTTGCTTCCTGATACATAAAGCGTTTGATTGACTTTTTCGCAGTCTTTTCAAATTCTTCAAAATGGATTTTAATCTTGCTTATTTGGGAATAGTTAGGAAGCTGTTGATTCAATTCAATACGGTTTTGCTCCATTACTTTCTGAATATCCGTCTGCTGCAATCCATGAGCGAAAGCATCGTCGAAATCCGGGTAGATCAAGGCTACCAACTTATCATGTTGCAGGACGATCAGTGATTCGGCAACATACGGCATGTTGTTCAGCTTGCTTTCAATTTCTTCGGGATAGATATTCTGTCCGCTGGAGGTGAGGAGCAGGTTTTTGCTACGTCCGCGAACGGTTACATTCCCTTCTTCGTCTATAGTGCCGAGATCACCTGTATGCAACCAGCCATTTACGTCAATGATTTGCGCAGTAGCTTCTTGATTTTTATAATAGCCCAACATAAGATTGGCTCCTTTACAGATGATTTCTCCTGCATGAGTCTTAGGGTCCGGAGAATCGATTTTTACTTCCATTCGCGTCGTCGCTTTCCCGCACGAAGCAAGTTTCAGGTTTTCCCAGCGGCTGGAGCAAATGATCGGACCACATTCTGTCATACCGTAAGCGATGGTGTAGGGGAAACCTATTTTCTTGAGGAAGGCTTCTACTTCAGCATTGAAAGGAGCGCCGCCGATAATGATTTCATCAAAATTACCGCCGAATATCTCCATAGCAGCTTGTCGTGCCAACGATTTGATCTTATCGTTTACGATGGGTACTTTAAGCAGTAGTTTACCGATTTTGCTGTCTACTTTGGGAAGAATATCCTTTTTTATAATCTTTTCTACAATCAATGGTACGCAGGAGATGACTCTGGGTTTTATCTCCGAAAACGATTGGGAGATAATCTTAGGAGATGGCATACGTGTCAGGAAATAGATGTGTGCGCCTGCCGAGAATCCGTATAGGAAGTCGTATACCATTCCAAATACATGTCCCATAGGAAGCATGGAAACGATATGATCTCCCGGTTTAACGGGAAGCATTTCAAAACAGTAGGCAACATTTGACCAGATACTGCGATAGGGGAGCATTACTCCTTTAGAATACCCTGTAGTGCCGGATGTATAATTGATGATTGCCAGTTCTTCCGGTCTGTCTTTTCGGTAACAGATATGTTCAGGACGGAAGTTCTTTGGATAACGTTGTCCGTAAATGGCATTCCGGTGTTCGAAAGCGTATGTGAGCTTTTCGTTGCGCGACACTAAAGAGGAGAAATCTGCCAATGATGCAATACCTTCTAATAAAGGCATTGCATCCTCATTCAGGTTCTCCCAAGCTTGATCGCCTACAAAAAGTAGTTTGGCTTCAGAATGGTTGACGATATTATGAATATTGTCTGCTTTGAATTCATGCAAAATAGGAACAATCACAGCTCCATAAGTGATGGTGGCCAAGAAAGTAACTGCCCAATGAGCACTGTTACGTCCGCAAACCGCTATTTTATCTCCCGGCTGGATTCCGGCACTTTCCAAAACAATGTGAAATTTAGCAATTTTACGTGCTACATCCTTATATTGGAGGGTAATTCCTTTATAGTCGGTCAGGGCATCTCTGTCCCAGTTTTTGATGATACTTTGCTCAATATAATCAATGAACTGATGTTCTTGTTCCATTTTGTTTTTGCACATTTAGTTTAAAACTGCGCAAAATTAATATATCATTAACGTAAACCGAATTTTAAAATCAAGTTTTACGGTTAATTAACGAAGGAATTCTGATATAATTTTACATTTCTTTTCAAATGTTATTCAGAATCAGACTCTTCTTTGGATTTCTCGGAAATAAGCAGCAACTTATCTCCTTCGTGTAATTTCAATGTTCCGTTAGGGATCAGGAATTCATCTTTGCGTTTCACAATCATGACTAGTGTACCTTTTGGCAGGTTCATATCTTTCAATGTATCTGCCTCTTCCAGCATTTCTCGGGTGACAGTCATATCACTGAGATCAGAGTCAATCTCCTCAGGCAGTTCCACTCCGAAATCGTTTCCTGTCTTTGCCAAAGGTTCGGAGAGGTGTAATATGCGGGCTACAAAGGAAATTGTGGTTCCTTGTACGACCAATGAAACGATGGTAATGAAGAATACGATATTGAATATAATATTCGAACCCTCTACTCCTGCCACTACCGGATAAGTAGCAAAGATGATAGGAACTGCGCCGCGTAATCCTACCCAAGATACAAAAACGCGTGACTTCATTGTGATTTTCCGGAATGGGAGCAGGCAGAGGAATACGCTTAACGGGCGACCGATAAGAATCATGAATATACCGATCAGCAGAGCGACAGCGGCTACTTCTAGCATTTCGTGAGGATTGACTAGCAATCCCAGGCAGAGGAACATAATGATCTGGAACAGCCAGGTAAGCCCGTCCATGAACGTATAAATCTCCTTACGGTGCATAATTTTATTATTACCTACCATCATACCGGCGATGTATACAGCCAGATATCCATTACCTTTCATTAAATCGGTGATGGAGAAAGTGAAGAAAACGAATGCCAATAGCAGGATAGGATATAATGCCTGGTTATCGATATTAAGCTTGTTCAGCATTCGGATAGCCAGTTTCCCGAGTATATATCCTGCAGCAGCACCTACGATAAACTGAATGATAAAAGAAGCGGCAATAGTGCCGACTCCCATACCCGCTGATTGGATAAACTGTATTAGAACAATGGTAAGCATATAAGCCATCGGGTCATTACTTCCACTTTCCAACTCCAGCATGGGACGTAGGTTGTGCTTCAGATTCATCTTTTGCGAACGGAGAATAGCGAAGACCGAAGCCGAATCTGTGGAAGACATGGTAGAGGCCAACAATAGGGAAGTGGTGATAGGCAAATAAATGTTCGTCCAACTCATACCGGATAGCCACCAAATGAAGAGCCCCGTAAAAAGAGCTGTGAGCAATACTCCGACAGTGGATAAGACGATACCCGGTCCTAAAATAGGTTTGATTTCTTTGAATTTCGTGTCCATACCTCCTGAGAAAAGGATGATACTCAAGGCAACCATACCGATAAATTGGGCTTCTTTGGCATTATGGAATTGGAGACCGAGTCCGTCACTTCCGAATGCCATTCCTACAACGAGGAACAGTAACAAAGTAGGTACGCCGAAACGGTATCCGGTTTTTCCAACAACAATGCTGACGAAAAGTAAGATAGAACCAATAAGTAAGGTGTTTTCTGCTGTAAATATCATATGCTATATATTATAAAGTTATAAGAATGCCGCATTATTTTTCACTGTGCGAAGTTACATATATTTAGCAACAAATGAAATACCTGTTTTGATGTATTTTTGTCAAAAATGGTAGTTAAATTGTCTAAAAAAGTCAATCTGATACTCGGAAATAGCTAATTGTGAGAATATGAAAACAGGCTCGAATGATGCGATCTGCATGATTCGAGCCTGATTGATGAATATTTAGGATAAAATACTTATGACAAGAACTTCATATTGTATCGGTATTTTGCACAGCCAGCGGTCAATATAACCGTGTCGTTCGGCAGTTTTCGGGGTTACCGTAGCTGCTAGTATTGGCTTTATCCAGTTGTGCCATAGCGGATATTCCATGTTTGCCTGTTTCCAAAGTCAATTGAACTAATTCTTCTACTGTGATGTCGTTGCGGGTTAATTCGGCTAATGCGTGTTGCATAAAAGCGAAGATTTCCCCTTTCTTATATGAACGGGCGTGAAAACTAACTTCTTCCAGGTTGGCAGAGAGCTTTTCCGGAGTAATTCCCCGAAATAGCGGATTGTTGGTGAGGGTATGTATCATCATTATAAGTCATTGTAATTTGGTTTATAACCATTGGAACTTTAGTCCGAAAGACAAGCTGAGATAATCGCGAGGACGCAGATAGCTGTTAGTAGCAGCACTGACCACATAAAGATCACAAGTACTGATCTCATAGAAAAATGTTACAGACTTGGCTAGAAACCTGCGTTGCGGGTCAATATCGTAAGTCAGGCGTTGTCCCATGAAAATGTGAAAACGTACTTTGCTTGAAAAACCATAATAACCTTTTGGATAGCGGTCCGGTTCATTTACCCAGAACTGATCCCCAAATACGGTATTCATGTATAGGCCACAAGTAAGAGGTTCTGTAGAGAATCCTTTTCCTATATTAATACTCCACGGCATATAATTTTGTTTAAGAGTCATGGTTATTTTAGCCTTTTTTGAAGAATACTTCGGGATAAATCCAAGCAATAAATCAGTCTCCCATTGATTATGTTTTCCGTAATCCCATCCCGTACCAAAAGAAAGTAATCCCATGTTGCCGGCAAACTGTATCTTAGAGTGGGTAGGAATGATTCGTTCCCAATTTTTGCGGAAACGGTGAACCCGTTTATCGTAACGGGTATGTTTAACTTTTTTCGATGCAGCGGGCAATACGGAGTCTGCTTTAATAATCGTAAATAAAGAATCTCCGGCTTGGAAGGCGATAATTGAGTCAGCCTTGATGATGAAGCGCAGTGAATCGGCTTTATACGTGTTGATAATTGTATCTGTTCTGTAAGTAGCCGAGACCGGACCGGAGATAGAGAGAAGTATTGATAATACTCCCGTCCATAAAATATATTTAGTATTCAACCAATTCATAATCAGGATTTTCAGAGGTGCTTCCCGGAGCTATAGTGAATACCAGATAAGTACGGTAATCCATACAATCACTGGTTATATAATGTATTCCATCATCAAAGAGTATGTCATCCCGAAAATGATGGGTATGTGCAGCCGTGCAAAACTGTAGGCCCTTATACTGAGTGACATAGTGCTGGAAAACCTTTGCCACATTATCATTGAATACGCCTGTAAATGGGCGTGCGTGCATACATACTACGCTTTTTTCAAATTCATCACTTCTGTTTGTTATCTCTTCTTCCATAAAGGTGAAGTTTGGAATGGGCTCGGAGTAGTCATACTCTAAAGCGTTTGTATTGAGACAGACGAACTTCACGTTGCCTGCTATAAAAGAGAAGTTGGTAGGGCCGAACACTGTTTTATAAGTTTCTTCTCCTGTTCCCAGACAGTCATGATTTCCGATAAGGGCTACATAAGGTACTTTTAACCCGTTCATGATATCCCGTTGCCAGAGAAACTCTTTGGTCACTCCAAAATCACTCATATCTCCTCCATGAATTACAAAGTCAATATCATCCCGTTTATTGATCTCTTTTACGAAGTCCTCCGTTGCGTCATACCAGCGTTGTGAATCTCCCATTACAGCAAAACGGATTCTAGTTTTGCCTTTGCAATTTGCTTCTATCTTTTCCATATTATGTGCATTGACATTTGTCTCACCACTGATGTGGACATCGTACGGATGGTAATCTATCATACCGCATCCTGCGAGAAACAGGCACGATAAAAGCCAATATAAATTCTTTCTCAACATAGTTTAATCGTTTGCAGTTTTGAAAACTTTATGCAAATATAGAGTTTTCAATCGGATGGGCAATTGATAAATCCCTAATTAGGACTGATTGAACAATAAAAATGAAAAAATGAACAGTAACTATTCTTTATTCAGCTATCGGCTGTTGTTTCGATACTTTTTTAATATATATCATCAAGCTGATTACTGCTGTGATAAAGGCTAATGCATCCGACACCGGCATACTGATCCAAATACCTTTCAATCCCCACCAATTCGGGAAAAGCAACAGGCAGGGCAGAAGATAAAGCAACTGTCGCGTCAGGGACAAGAAAATGCTTATTTTCGCTTTTCCGATACTTTGGAAGAAGTTACCGATAACAATCTGTGCTCCTACGAATGGGAACATAAGTACTGCCAAGCGAAGCCCTTCTACTGCCAGATCAATCAATTCGTCACTGTCTGTGAAGAGAGCTGATACGGCATGAGGGAATAGTTCGCAAATCAGAAATCCGCTACTAGTGATAACCACTCCTGAAAGAATTCCCAGTCGTAAAGTCTGTTTGACGCGATTAAGTTTCTGTGCTCCGAAGTTATAGCCGACAATCGGCTGCATTCCCATCGTCAATCCTAATACAATCATTACGTAAAGAGTCAGCAGCCGGTTGATGATACCATACGCGCCGATAGCCATATCTCCTCCGTGTTCCTGTAGACTATTATTGATAATAATGACAATAATGCAAGCGCAAACATTCATCAGGAAAGGTGACATGCCGATAGCGAAAATGCTCTCTACGATTCTCCCTTTCATCTTCCAGATTGTTCCTTCGAAGTGCACTGTACTCTCTTTCTGCATGAAGTGACTTACCACCCATACCATGCCGATGAGCTGTGAAATAACCGTTGCCGTAGCAGCTCCCCGCATTCCCCATTCAAAGTGGAAGATAAAGATAGGAGCGAGGATGATATTGGCAACTACCGTCACCATCGATGTAAGCATTGCTTTCTTCGGATACCCGGTAGCGCGCATCACATTGTTCAATCCTATCATTGTATAAGTAATAGGAGTTCCCAACAAGATTACCTGCATGAAACTGCGTGCGTATGGAAGTGTGTCGTGACTGGCACCGAAAAACAGCAGGATATCATCGAGAAAGATAAAGGACAATATTCCGAAGAAGACAGAATTGGTGATACAAAGCATAAGCGTGTGTGACAGAATTTCCGTAGCACCTTTCAGATCCTTTTGTCCCAATCGAATAGAGGCAAGGGTTGATCCGCCTGCCGATACCAATGTACAGAAAGCGACTACGAGATTCATCAGAGGGAAACTGATAGCCAGTCCTGCAATGGCCATTGCCCCCACACCATGTCCGATGAAGATACTGTCAATAATGTTGTAGATAGAAGTAATCGTCATTCCGATAATGGCAGGAATGGAATATTGTAGCAGTAACTTGCCGATGCTTTCCTTTCCTAAGATGTGTGGGTCGTTCTTGCTCATACGTTGGTCGATTCGTTGGATAAATAAAAGTCGATTTGTTGGATAAAAACGTCCGTTACGTTTTTTTTAGCATTGCAAAGGTACAAATTATTTGTCTGATTCGATGATTATTCGGAACTTTGCAGGCATAGATACACAAGGTTTAACGTTTTAGGTAAAAAGAAAGTTTCATATGAATACAACGAAAACAATTGCGGCGCTGTTCGACTTTGACGGTGTTATTATGGATACGGAAACACAGTACACCGTCTTTTGGGACGAGCAGGGACGTAAATATCTGAATGAGAAAGATTTCGGACGCCGTATCAAAGGGCAGACGCTGACGCAAATCTACGAGAAATACTTTTCAGCTCTTCCGGAAGCCCGGCAGAAAATCACGGCAGACCTCAATGTTTTTGAGAAACAGATGTCCTATGAATATATTCCCGGAGTAGAAGCTTTTATCGCCGAACTCCGCCGTCATGGTGTGAAGATAGCCGTAGTAACCAGCTCTAATGAAGAGAAGATGCAGAACGTCTACAATGCTCATCCCGAGTTTCCGGCAATGGTAGACCGTATTCTTACCGGAGAGATGTTTGCCCGTTCCAAACCTGCTCCCGATTGTTTCCTTCTAGGGATGGAAGTATTTGGAGCTACTCCAGAAAAAACATACGTCTTTGAAGATTCTTTTCATGGTCTGCAGGCGGGAATGACTTCCGGTGCAACCGTGATCGGTCTCGCTACAACCAATTCCCGCGAAGCCATTACCGGAAAAGCACATTATATAATGGATGACTTTACCGGAATGAGTTATGAGAAATTGCTGTCTCTGACAAGGGATTGAGAGGATTTTTTGCATTTCCTTCTCTGTTATGAATTAAATGTTATAACTTTGCCCTCGATTTTCGGGTAGCGCCAATGCTGCCTCGATTTTAATTTTTAATTTATAATTTTTAATTAGAAAGAAATGGCTGGTTATATATCAGATGACACAAGAAAGGTGACGACACATCGCTTGGTTGAAATGAAACAGAGAGGCGAAAAGATTTCAATGCTTACTTCCTACGATTACACGATGGCGCAGATTGTGGACGGTGCGGGGATAGACGTAATCCTTGTAGGCGATTCCGCTTCCAATGTAATGGCAGGTAACGTGACTACATTGCCTATCACGCTTGACCAGATGATCTATCATGCAAAATCTGTGGTGCGTGGTGTAAAACGTGCTATGGTGGTGGTGGATATGCCTTTCGGTTCCTATCAAGGCAATGAGATGGAAGGTCTTGCTTCCGCTATCCGCATCATGAAAGAAAGTCATGCTGACGCTTTGAAGATGGAAGGCGGAGAAGAAATCATCGATACGGTGAGACGCATTGTCGGTGCAGGTATTCCGGTGATGGGACATTTGGGATTAATGCCGCAGTCTATCAACAAATACGGAACCTATACCGTGCGCGCCAAAGATGATGCCGAAGCGGAGAAATTGATTCGTGACGCTCATTTGCTGGAAGAAGCAGGTTGTTTCGCTATTGTTCTTGAAAAGATTCCCGCAACCCTTGCAGAACGTGTAGCCGGTGAGTTGACTATACCTATTATTGGTATCGGTGCCGGTGGACATGTAGATGGCCAGGTGTTGGTGATTCAGGATATGTTGGGCATGAATAATGGTTTCCGTCCCCGTTTCTTGCGTCGTTATGCCGATTTGTACACAGTGATGACCGATGCTATCAGTCGTTATGTGTCCGACGTTAAGAACTGCTACTTCCCCAACGAGAAGGAACAATATTAAAGCAATATATGGCAGTTACATTGTGGACAGCGCATTTTATACGGATATGTATAGCTAATTTGCTGTTGTTTGTGTCCTTGTATGTGTTATTTCCGGTACTCTCCGTTGAGATGGCAGACCGTCTCGGAGTGCCGGTGGCACAGACAGGAGTAATCTTTCTTTTTTTTACATTGGGAATGTTCCTGATTGGTCCTTTCCATGCCTATTTGGTGGACGCTTACAAACGGAAGCACGTATATATATATGCTTTCGCTCTTATGGTGGTGGCGGCGGTAGGCTATGCGTTTGTGACGAACCTTACGGAACTTATCCTGCTAAGCACTGTACAAGGATTGGCGTTCGGTGTAGCCACTACTGCGGGTATCACGTTGGCTATCGACATCACCAACTCTACGCTCCGTAGCGCAGGGAATGTCAGTTTTTCGTGGGTAGCCCGTTTGGGAATGATTCTAGGTATCGTTCTCGGAGTTTGGCTTTATCAGAGTTATCCAATCCGGAATTTGCTGTATGTATCCGTTATTGCCGGAGTGTTAGGGATTCTTGTCGTATCGGGAATATATGTACCTTTCCGTGCACCGATTGTCACTAGACTTTATTCTTTTGACCGTTTTCTACTGTTGCGTAGTTGGATTCCGGCTATCAATATGATTCTGGTTACGTTTGTTCCGGGATTGCTGATGCCTCTTGTACATCCTTTCCTGAATGATTCCATATTGGGAAATACAGGTGTTTCAGTGCCTTTCTTTGTAGGAGTGGGGGGCGGTTACTTGGTATCTCTCTTGTTTGCTCGCCTCTTTTTCCTGAAAGAAAAAACATTGAGACAGGTAATTATGGGGCTTGGACTAGAGATTCTTGCCATATCATTGTTGAATAGTACTCCGATAGGCGTTTCTTCCATGCTCCTGGGACTTGGATTAGGTTTTGTCATGCCGGAGTTCCTGATTATGTTTGTGAAGCTATCCCATCATTGTCAACGGGGAACTGCAAATACCACTCATTTATTGGCTAGTGAAATGGGGATTTCTTTAGGTATCGCAGCTGCCTGCTGTATGGAGTTGGATACAGACAAAATGCTTCATATCGGTCAGATAGCAGCTTCGATAGCTTTGATATTCTTTGTTTTGGTGACTTATCCTTATTATAAAAGGAAGAAAGTGCGATAGAATTCTTCACCACAGATTAACACAGATTTTCACAAATTAAAGAAAGAAAAGGCAAAATGCAGGATTGTGAAATTAATGCAATTTATTTTGAACTCAGTCCCTTCGGAGCGGCTATACTGTATCTTGTCTTTTTAATCTGTGAGAATCTGTGTTAATCTGTGGTGAAAAAAATTAGTTCCGGCTCACTTGTTTCACTCCTTTTATGGTTCTTAGCTTTTTGATTAGCGCTTCCAGGCGACCTGTATCTCCAACCATGACCGTTAGTGTACCGGAGAACAGTCCATCGTTTGAATCGATTCCTATGGAGCGTAGTGTGATTCCATTTTCCTTAGATATGATAGAAGTAATATTCGTCACAATGCCGATATCATCGTGCCCTACGACGCGCAGCGTAATGGGATACTGTGTCCCTTCCGATTTGCCTGCCCAACGGGCTTTCACAATTCGATAACCAAAACGTTCACGCATCTGATTGGCGTTCGGGCAGTCTGCCCGGTGAATCTTTATCCCGCCGCTTACCGTTACGAAACCGAATACATCATCACCATAGATAGGATTACAACATTTCGCCAATTTGAATTCTAATCCTTTTAGATTCTGGTCGATTACGAGCACATCCTCTTTGGAAGTAGTCTCTTCCTGTGCCGCTTGCAGGTTGTACCCTTCAGCACTGCGGTAGACTATTTCGTCGCGCGTGTCGTTGTCCCGTTTCTGCTGCTCCACATATTTGTCCAGAATCTCGTTTACATCCAGCACACCATCAGCGATCTTTTGATAGAACTCCGTCACGTTTTTAAAGCCCAAACGCTTGATGAGGCGCATCATGGTCGCTTCATCATATTCTAGTTTGCGGTTTTTGAATTTTCGTTCAAGTGTTTCCTTTGCAAAGTCATGTTGGCGTGCCACCATTTCTTTGAGCGCCTGCCGTATCTTCGTGCGGGCTTTGGAGGTAGTTACGATGTTCAGCCAGTCCTGTTTCGGAGTTTGGGTATTTGAAGTCATGATTTCCACCTGGTCGCCACTGTTCAACTTCTGCTTCAGTTGGACATTCTTGCCGTTTACTTTAGCGCCGATACATTTGCATCCCAGTTTGCTATGGATATGAAAGGCAAAGTCGAGTACCGTAGCCCCTTTTGCCAACTTGAACAAATCCCCTTTAGGAGTGAACACGAAAACCTCGTCCTCGTAAAGATCCATCTTGAACTGATCCATCATCTTCATTGAGTCGTTGTCTGCATTCTCCAACGCCTCCCGTACCGAAGTCAGCCATTCGTCCAGGCCCGTTTCTCCTTTGATACCTTTATATCTCCAGTGCGCGGCCAGTCCCCGTTCGGCAATCTCATCCATGCGGCGGGTACGTATCTGCACTTCCACCCATTTCCCTTCCGGTCCCATTACGGTGATATGCAATGACTCGTAACCGTTGCTTTTCGGAATCGACAGCCAGTCGCGCAGACGCTTCGGGTTAGGCTGATACATATCCGTCACGATAGAATATACCTGCCAGCATTCCTGCTTTTCTTTTGCCGGGTCAGGTTCCGAATCCAGGATAATGCGGATAGCGAACAGATCATAAATACCCTCAAACGGGGTTTTCTGCTTCTGTATTTTGTTCCATATCGAATGAATGGACTTGGTACGTCCTTTGATGTCGAACTTCAAGCCCGCTTCCGTCACTTTCTTCTTGATCGGTTCGATAAAGGCAGCGATATACTTGTCGCGTGACGCCTTCGTCTCGTTCAACTTATCCTTTATAAAATAATAAGTATCCCGTTGTGTGTATTTCAGCGACAAGTCTTCCAATTCCGATTTCAGCTTATAGAGCCCCAGCTTATGTGCCAACGGAGCATACAGATAAGCTGCCTCGTTGGCCACCTTTATCCGGTCTTCCTCGTTTCCCGTATCCTTGATTTGGCGCATTACATTCACACGGTCGGCTATCATAATAAGGATCACACGCATATCTTCGGCAAAGGAGAGCAGGAGGTTACGGAAATTCTCCGACTCTATTGCCGGGCTCTTCGCATACAACTCGTTCGTTTTCACCAATCCCTTGATGATACTTGCCACATCCTCTCCGTATTCCACGCTTACCTCGTCGATAGACAGAATATGCGTTTTTACAATCTCGTGCAGCATGATACCGATAAGGCACGAACCTTTCATTCCGATTTCTTCGGCTACGATGACTGCCGTTTGCAGATCTTTGATAACGGGATTCATCCCGAAGTTATTGCGTTGCAGCCCGTTATATTGGGCAGCTTTGATAAGATGATTCTTTAATTTTTGGCAATCCTTCCAGGAAATACTGTCTCCGGCAGATTGCATCAAGTGCCGATAGAGTGAAAAAAGCTCCTTTTTTTCCTCTGATGTAAAAAAGTCGTTCATATTCAATCTTGTTAATTCGATGTAAAATTACTTTTTTTATTGGTTATTCGGCAAGAAGTAAATAACATTTTGTATTTTTGGGCATCAATTAATAAAATTAGATATTATGATAACGACACAGGACAAAGAGTTGCTTGCCAAGAAAGGCATTACGGAAGCACAAATAGCAGAGCAACTGGCTTGCTTCCAGACAGGTTTCCCTTATCTGAAACTGGATGCGGCTGCTTCCATTGAAAGAGGTATATTGGCTCCCAATGCAGAAGAACAGAAAGCTTATCTGGCAGCGTGGGACGCATATACAAACACGGATAAGACGATTGTGAAGTTCGTACCGGCTTCGGGTGCTGCAAGTCGTATGTTCAAGAACCTATTCGAGTTCCTTTCTGCTGATTATGACAAACCGACAACCAAGTTTGAACAAGCATTCTTTGCCGGTATCAAGGATTTTGCTTTTTATGACGATCTCGATGCTGCTTGCCGACGCATTACCGGGAAGAATATCGCCGGGTTGATGGAAGAAGGCAATTATAAAGCTGTGGTATCCGCATTGCTCGAAACTGCCGGCTTGAATTATGGTGCACTGCCGAAAGGTCTGCTCAAATTCCATAAATATCCCGAAGGCGCACGCACTCCATTAGAGGAACATTTGGCTGAAGGCGCCATGTATGCAGCCGGAAAGAGTGGCAAAGTGAACGTACATTTTACCGTGTCTGCCGAACACCGCGAACTTTTCAAGAAACTGGTGGAAGAGAAAGCCGGTGAGTTTGCCAAACGTTATGGAGTGGATTATAATATCACCTTCTCCGAACAGAAGCCGAGTACCGATACGATTGCCGCTGATATGGACAACCAGCCGTTCCGTGATAACGGCAAACTCTTGTTCCGTCCGGGTGGTCATGGAGCATTGATCGAGAATCTGAACGATCTCGATGCGGATGTTATCTTCATCAAGAACATCGACAATGTAGTTCCCGATAAACTGAAAGCGGACACCGTTACTTATAAAAAACTGATTGCCGGTGTACTCGTTACCTTACAGAAACAGGCATTCGAATATCTCGAACTGCTCGACAGCGGAAAATATACGCACGAACAGATGATGGAAATGCTGCAATTCCTGCAAAAGAAACTTTTCTGCAAGAATCCGGAAACGAAAGATCTCGAAGATTCAGTGCTTGCTATTTACTTGAAGAACAAATTGAACCGTCCAATGCGCGTTTGCGGAATGGTGAAGAATGTGGGTGAACCGGGTGGCGGTCCGTTCCTGGCATACAACAGTGACGGAACGATCTCTCTTCAAATTCTTGAGAGCTCGCAGATCGACATGAACGATCCGCAGAAAAAGGAAATGTTCGAGAAGGGTACGCACTTCAATCCGGTGGACTTGGTATGTGCCGTGCGTGATTATAAAGGTCATAAGTTCGATTTGGTGAAATACGTAGACAAGGCGACCGGCTTTATTTCTTACAAGTCGAAAAACGGCAAGGAGCTGAAAGCCCTTGAACTTCCCGGTTTGTGGAATGGTGCGATGAGTGATTGGAACACTGTTTTTGTAGAAGTACCGCTTTCCACTTTCAACCCGGTAAAAACAGTGAACGACCTGTTGCGTGAGCAACATCAGTAATTTATTCACATAGAGGACACAAAGGACACAGAGTTTTTTCGGTAAGGTAAGACCGGAAGCAATGGAATCAATTGCATTAATCCGGTGAAAAAGTTCTATAAAAACTCTATAAAATCTCTGTGTCCTCTGTGGTGAAACTTAAAAAAGAGTGTTTAGAATGAATCAAATAGAGAAGATCATCGATATTGCTACTTGGAACAGAAGAGAACATTACGAACATTTCAGTGCTTTTGACGATCCGTTTTTCGGAGTGACCGTTCAGGTAGACTGTACGCGCACGTATCAGGAAGCCAAAACCAAAGGTATATCCTTTTCCCTGTTAGTCCTCCACCGGATAACGACTGCCGCTGCTGCGGTAGAAGAATTCCGTTACCGCATCGAAGGCGATAAAGTGGTGTGCTATGACAGCCTTCTGCCCGAAGCCACTGTAGGTCGTGCCGACCATACTTTTTCTTTTGCCGCCTTTGAATACGATCCGGACGAACTCGTCTTTATCCGCCGGGCAAAAGCAGAGATGGAACGTTTGCAAGCCACTACGGGACTCAACAAGGGAGATACTTTCCATCCCAATGCCATACATTATTCGGCAGTGCCGTGGCTCTCATTTACCGACATGAAGCACCCCACCAATATGCGCTCGGGCGACAGTGTCCCCAAAATCTCCACCGGAAAGTATTTCCGCAACGGAGAAAGACTGATGATGCCCGTTTCCGTAACTTGCCATCATGGATTGATGGACGGCTATCATGTGGCACAGTTTATTGAGAAGCTCCATTTGTAACTTCCGTTCAGAAAAGACTAACCAGACTATTTATGAGAGTAAAGATACCCGTATGGAAAATCGTTGTAATCTGTTCCGCCTTGCTTTTCCCCTTCACTTCGCTTTGTGCGCAGGAGGCAGACCAACCTTTCATTCACCGGTTGGGGATAGAGGCGCGGCCACAATACGTATTCCCCACCAATCCTTTCCTGCAAGGTGAGAACGAACGGTGGAAACCCATCCGGAATTCATTTGCCGCTCATCTGAAATATTCTTTCAAGTATCGTCCCAACACCTGTGCTGACCGCATCTATGGCGGAGCCTATCAAGGTTTCGGCTTGGCCTTCACCACCTTTGGCGATAAAAAGCAGTTGGGTGATCCGATGACGTTCTACGTCTTTCAAGGTGCACGCATTGCCCGTTTCCATCCCCGCCTTTCACTCAATTACGAATGGAACTTCGGTATCTCTGCCGGATGGCAGCCTTATGACAACGATTACAACTCCTACAACGGAGCCGTAGGCTCACGGGTGAATGCCTACCTCAACGCAGGTATCTACCTTAACTGGTCGCTTTCCCGTTATTTCGACTTTATCATCGGCGGAGACTTCACGCATTTCTCCAACGGCAACACCAAATTTCCTAATGCAGGTGTCAACACCACCGGAGCGAAAATCGGACTGGTGTACAACTTCAACCGGGAAGAAGCCGACCTCACTAAATCATTGGTTCATCCCTACGTTCCCCGTTTTCCGCGACACATCAGTTATGACCTTGTGTTGTTCGGCTCGTGGCGCCGCAAAGGTGTCTATGTAGGCGAGAAACAGATTGCATCACCGGGCAGCTATCCTGTAGCGGGATTCAACTTTGCTCCGATGTATAACCTCAACTATAAGCTGCGTTTCGGGATTTCGCTGGATGGTGTCTATGACGGTAGTGCCAATGTATACACCGAAGATGCGCTGGTGGAGTACGATGCAGGCAGCGGTTCCTCCCGTCGTAAATTTCTTGTGCCGGGCATCCAGCATCAGCTTGCGTTGGGACTTTCCGGACGGGCCGAATACGTGATGCCGTTTTTTACCATCGGTGTCGGCTTGGGAACGAATGTGCTGGGGCGTGGCGATTTACGCGGACTGTATCAGGTCTTTGCGTTGAAGATCAACGTCACCCGGAATTCATTCCTTCACATTGGCTACAATCTCCAGAATTTCCAGACCCCTAATTATCTGATGCTCGGTCTTGGTTTCCGTTTTAATAATAAATATCCTAAAGTACGTCATTAACTCCCAATACACCATTCCCCCAAATGGAAAATATCATTCGTAAAATCAAGCAAATCTATCCGGTTTCCGATGAAGCACTTCAAGCGCTTCAGGCGAATATGGAATTAAGGTATTATCCCAAAGATACCCGTATCGTTCAGTCAGGTGTCACAGACCGTCTGGTTTATTTTATTGAAGAGGGTATCACCCGTTCCGTATTCCACCACAACGGAGAGGACACCACTACGTGGTTCAGTCAGGAGGGCGACGTTACGTTCGGCATGGATTCGCTCTACTATCAGCAACCATCGGTAGAAAGCGTTGAAACGCTTTCCGATTGCAAAATCTACGTCATCCACATCGACAAGCTGAATGCCCTTTACGAAACATATATCGACATAGCCAACTGGGGAAGAATCCTGCATCAGAATGTGAATAAGGAGCTTAGCCATATGTTTGTGGAGCGCCTTCAACTTTCGCCCAAAGAACGTTACGAACAGTTCAACCGTCGCTATCCCGGACTGATAAACCGAGTGAAACTGAAATATGTGGCTGCCTTTCTGGGCATTTCCATCTATACCCTTAGCCGGGTACGTGCTAAAAAATAGCGATTAGCCGGGCTTTTTTGCTTTAGAGCAAAGAAACTTCGTAGCGCAAACTGTATCTTTGCCCTCTGAAAATACTAACTTACTAATAGAAAAACATATGTCGAACATTTCTGCTTCAGCCTTTTCAGATACTAAGGCTCATTATGAACTTCTTGACGGACTTCGCGGTGTGGCAGCTTTTATGGTGATATGGTATCACGTATTCGAGGGCTTCGCTTTTGCCGGTAATAGTGCTATTGAAACTCTGAATCACGGATATTTAGCCGTGGATTTCTTTTTTATCCTTTCGGGTTTTGTGATCGGTTACGCTTACGACGACCGTTGGGGTAAGAGTCTCACCATGAAAGATTTCTTTAAACGCCGGTTGATACGTCTTCATCCTATGGTTGTTCTGGGGGCTGTTCTGGGAGCTATCACGTTCTGCATTCAGGGTTCTGTGCAATGGGATGGAACGCACGTTGCCATATCCATGGTGATGTTGTCTCTTCTTTGCACGATATTTTTCATTCCTGCCATGCCGGGTGCGGGCTATGAGGTTCGTGGCAATGGCGAGATGTTTCCGTTGAACGGGCCGTGCTGGTCGTTGTTTTTCGAGTATATAGGCAATATCCTTTATGCGTTATTCATTCGCCGTCTGTCTAATAAGGCGTTGGCTGTGATGGTGGTATTGCTGGGGATGGCGTTGACGTTGTTCGCCATCTTTGATGTCTCCACTTATGGAAACATTGGGGTAGGATGGACGTTGGATGGCGTGAACTTTCTGGGCGGATCATTGAGAATGCTTTTCCCTTTCTCTTTAGGTATGCTTTTATCCCGCAACTTCAAACCTGTGAAAGTGAAAGGCGCTTTCTGGATATGTACCCTTGCATTGATTGCCCTGTTTTCCGTTCCTTATTTGGAGGGTGCAGAGCCGGTTTGTACGAACGGTGTGTATGAAGCGTTTTGCATTGTCATTGCTTTTCCTATCCTTGTGTGGCTGGGTGCGTCGGGAAGTACGACGGATAAGCAGTCAACGCAGATATGTAAGTTCTTGGGAGATATATCTTATCCGATCTACGTGATACACTATCCGTTGATGTATCTGTTCTATGCATGGCTGATTAAGAATCAACTCTATACGCTGGGTGAGACTTGGCAGGTAGCTTTATGTGTTTATGCATTGTGCATTGTACTGGCTTATCTAAGCTTGAAATTCTATGACGAACCTTTACGTAAGTATTTGGCAAAGCGTTTTTTGAGCAAGAAACGATAGGCGGTAGTTTTTTATAGAGAAAATAAAAAGAGGGTATCCGTGGACACCCTCTTTTTATTTTCTCTATTATTCTTCTAATTCTCCATGATTCCTTATTTTCCTTCCGGTTTTAATAAACCTCTACTTTCTCGGCAATTCTCTTGGCCTTATCACGCAGGGCATCCAAATCGGCATTCAGCGGAGCATAGCAAAGCACTACTCCCATGCGGCGGTTGACGCGGGTAAACGGTTTGCCGAATATGCGGAGGTAGGTATCTTCTTCTTTCGTCACTTCTTCCATGCCACGATATTGCGGGCGTTCCTGGCTGGCAATCGGGGAAAGGATCACAGCGCTTGCGCCTATCCGTTCTTGTTTGATGCCGGGAATCGGCAGACCGAGTACGGCACGTAAATGTAGCTCGAACTCATTCAGGTTTTGTGTACCCGCCAATGTCACCATGCCAGTATCATGCGGACGAGGAGAAAGTTCGGAGAAATAAACTCCGTTCTCGTGGCTTAGGAAGAACTCAACTCCCCAAAGTCCTGCGCCTGTCAATGCACGGGTTACTTTTTCGGCCATCTCTTCCGCTTCTTTCAAATGGGCGGGATCAATATGTGCGGGCTGGAAACTTTCACGATAGTCGCCACCTTTCTGCACGTGTCCGATGGGAGGGCAGAAGAGGGTAGGACCGTTCTTTTGGGTAACGGTGAGCAGGGTGATTTCGCTGTCGAACTTGATAAATTCTTCAATGATAAGCTCACGGATATCGCCACGACTGCCACTGCATCCGTATTCCCAGGCGTGTTCGAGTTCATCGGCACTCTTCACAAGCGATTGTCCTTTGCCGGAAGAAGACATCAACGGTTTAACGACACAAGGGAAGCCGATTTTATCGGCAGCTTCTTTCAGTTCTTCCAGGGTTTTGGCATAGAAGTATTTGGCTGTTTTCAGTCCGAGTTCTTGGGCGGCAAGGTCGCGAATGGCTTTACGGTTCATGGTGAAGTTCACGGCACGAGCACTGGGAACTACCTGAATGCCTTCTTTTTCGAAGTCGTATAAACGTTCTGTGCGAATAGCCTCAATCTCCGGAACGATAATGTCCGGACGATGCTTCTTCACTACGCGTTCCAATTCTTCACCGTTCAGCATATCGAATATTTCAAATTCATCGGCCACTTGCATAGCCGGTGCTCCTGCATAGGAGTCGCAAGCAATGATATGCTGGCCTTTACGTTGAGCTGAAATTACAAATTCTTTTCCTAGTTCGCCGGAACCGAGTAACAGTATTTTCTTCATCATTTTGAGTGTTTTATATTAGTAGTGCAAAATTACAGTAAAAAATGGATAATATACATATTATCGGTGTATTTAAATTTTTGTTTTATGAATATGATGTGAACTTTAGTGCGGAAATGCAGAATATGGAGAAATGGATAATTGAAAAATAGAGCCCCACCTTTAAACTTTATTAAGGAATATCCGGAAAATGGAATTTATAGTGCTCGAGCACAAAACTAGTTGTTCTTGCCACTATTTTGTAAAATTGCTAATCCGTTGATTTTTAACAAAGAGATAGGAAACTGAATGAGTATTTTTAGTTTATTGATGAATTATTATCTTCAAGCTTGTTTTGGTATTGATTTGTAGTTGAATTTTGTCTAAATTGGTCAATTTGTAGTTATTATAGGTCTAATAAGTGTTATCGAACAACAAATAATGAAAAAGGAAGAACAATGACACAGAATTGTTTCTACATTTGCGCAGTTGTTTATTTAACTATTTCTAAGGGCAGAAGTTTATCTGATATAGAAAATAGTTGAACAAAAGCTGAACTTAGCTGTTATTATAATAGTGAAACAGGTAAAACGCGAAACGTTCCTTGTCATACTATTTTTTCAATAGGAATAGAGAAGAATAATATAAATAAAAGATTGCTTATGTCACAGATTATCGGACATATCTCGCAGGTGATCGGCCCTGTGGTCGATGTGTACTTTGAAGGTACGGATGCAGAAATGGTGTTACCAAGCATTCATGATGCATTGGAGATAAAGAGGCCAAACGGCAAAATACTGATTGTAGAGGTTCAGCAGCATATCGGTGAAAATACGGTACGTACCGTAGCAATGGACAGTACCGATGGGCTTCAACGCGGCTTAAAGGTATATCCCACCGGAGGTCCTATCACAATGCCGATTGGCGAACAGATTAAAGGACGATTGATGAATGTAGTCGGTGATTCTATTGATGGTATGAAAGGACTCGACCGTGAAGGTGCATATTCCATTCACCGCGACCCCCCTAAGTTTGAAGATTTGACAACTGTGCAGGAAGTACTCTTCACAGGTATCAAGGTAATCGACCTGCTCGAACCGTATGCCAAAGGTGGTAAGATCGGTTTGTTTGGCGGTGCCGGTGTAGGAAAAACTGTATTGATTCAGGAACTTATCAATAACATAGCCAAAAAGCACAACGGCTTTTCTGTATTTGCCGGAGTAGGTGAACGTACCCGTGAAGGTAATGACTTGCTGCGCGAGATGATCGAATCGGGCGTTATCCGCTATGGTGAAGCGTTCAAGGAAGGTATGGAAAAAGGTCACTGGGATCTTTCAAAAGTCGATTATAACGAGTTGGAGAAATCGCAGGTATCTTTGGTATTCGGTCAGATGAATGAACCGCCGGGCGCACGTGCTTCCGTTGCATTGTCCGGACTGACGGTAGCGGAATCATTCCGTGATGCCGGAAAAGAAGGCGAGAAGCGTGATATCCTGTTCTTTATAGATAATATTTTCCGTTTTACGCAGGCCGGTTCGGAAGTATCCGCTCTTTTGGGACGTATGCCTTCCGCCGTTGGTTACCAACCGACATTGGCTACGGAAATGGGCGCCATGCAAGAACGTATCACTTCTACCCGTAAAGGTTCTATTACTTCTGTACAGGCTGTATATGTGCCTGCCGATGACTTGACAGACCCGGCTCCTGCAACTACTTTCAGCCATTTGGACGCGACGACCGTGCTCGACCGTAAGATTACAGAGCTTGGAATTTATCCGGCTGTAGACCCATTGGCTTCTACATCCCGTATCCTCGATCCGCATATTGTCGGTCAGGAACATTACGATGTAGCGCAACGGGTAAAGCAGATTCTCCAGCGTAATAAGGAACTACAGGATATTATCTCCATACTTGGTATGGAAGAACTGTCGGAAGAGGACAAGACGGTCGTGAACCGTGCCCGCCGTGTGCAGCGCTTCCTGTCGCAGCCGTTTGCCGTAGCCGAGCAGTTTACGGGTGTACCGGGCGTAATGGTGACGATCGAAGATACGATTAAAGGCTTTAAGATGATTTTGGATGGCGAGGTTGATTATCTCCCCGAACAGGCATTCTTGAATGTCGGAACAATCGAGGAAGCGATAGAGAAAGGTAAGAAACTGCTGGAACAGGCAAAGAAATAAAAACATAAGAAGGATGAAAGAACTGCATTTGAGTATAGTATCGCCCGAAAAGAGCATATTCGACGGAGATGTGAAGATTGTCACATTGCCGGGGACGGTTGGTTCGTTTTCTATTCTTCCAGGACATGCGCCTATCGTCTCGTCATTGCAAGCGGGTACGTTGAGTTACACGACGATGGAAGGCGAGGAGCGTACGATAGATATTCAGGGTGGTTTTGTCGAACTGAGTGACGGTACGGTTTCCGCTTGCATCTCCTGACAGACGGGTGACAGTCGGCTGACGGAAGACAATATATTAAGAAAAACACAGTGACATGGTGAACATTACGAAAACGAAACGAAATTTTATCGGGTTGCATACGCTGTTTGCAATCATAAGTGCAGGATTGGGAGCGGTTATTTTGCATATCGCTCTGCCGGGACACTACTTCGGAGGATACCCGTTTATTCCGGTCTATTTTTATCTATTCGGTTTGTTTAGTATCTATATGTTCGATGCGTGTCGGCTGCACGCTCCCCAGAAAATGTTACTGTTGTATCTGGCAATAAAGATGGTAAAGATGATTCTTTCTATCATTCTAGTCCTGATTTATTGTATAGCCGTGCGCGAAGAGGCTAAGGCTTTTTTGCTGACGTTTATCTCATTCTATTTGATATATCTGATATTCGAAACCTGGTTCTTTTTCTCTTTTGAGGTGAATCAGAAACGGAAAAAGCAAAATAAGAAGAAAAATGAAACAGTTGCATAACATAATGGCTCCGTTGATATTGTTCTGTCTGATGATGGTGTCCGGTCTGCCCGGCTTTGCACAAGAGCAGGGAGAAGCGACTTCACAGGTGCAGGATGTGATTACTCCGAAAGAGGAACAGGAGAATACGGTGGACGTGAAGGAAATCGTATTCGGACATATCGGCGACTCTTACGAATGGCATATTACCACGTGGGGTAAAACGCACATTACTATACCATTACCTATTATTGTTTATAGTAATAGTACAGGCTGGCATGTGTTCCTTTCTTCTCGTCTCGAAGAGAACGGAGGCACGTATGAGGGGCTTTCGATAGCTCCGGAAGGAAGTAAGTACGAGGGCAAACTGGTGGAATACAATGCGGCGGGCGAACAAGTCCGTCCTTGGGATATATCCATTACGAAAGTTACGTTCGCCTTACTGTTTAATAGTGTATTGTTGCTGGTAATCGTCCTGAGTGTGGCGCACTGGTACAGAAAACGTCCGCAGGGAGCCAAAGCTCCGGGAGGATTTATCGGATTCATGGAAATGTTCATTATGATGGTGAATGACGACATTATTAAAAGCTGTGTCGGTCCTAATTACCGGAAATTTGCCCCCTATCTGCTGACGGCATTCTTTTTTATCTTTATCAATAATATGATGGGGCTGATCCCGTTCTTTCCCGGAGGTGCGAATGTGACGGGAAATATTGCTATCACAATGGTACTTGCCGTATGCACGTTTCTGGCGGTCAACATTTTCGGAACGAAGCATTACTGGAAAGATATTTTCTGGCCTGATGTTCCTTGGTGGCTGAAAGTGCCTGTGCCGATGATGCCGTTTATCGAGTTCTTCGGGATCTTTACAAAACCGTTTGCTTTGATGATCCGTCTTTTTGCCAATATGCTGGCGGGACACATGGCAATGTTGGTGCTTACTTGCTTGATATTTATCTCGGCAAGTATGGGACCTGCCTTGAACGGCACACTGACAGTAGCCTCCGTATTGTTCAACATCTTTATGAATGCGCTTGAATTGTTGGTCGCTTTCATCCAGGCATACGTATTCACCATGTTGTCGGCTGTGTTTATCGGGTTGGCGCAGGAAGGAGCCAAAGTAAAAGCGGAAGAGAAATAAATAATTAAACGAGAGAAAATATAAACCATTTTAAAACTGAAAATTATGTTACTATCAGTATTGTTACAAGCCACTGCAGCAGCAGTAGGAGTAAGTAAATTAGGTGCAGCTATCGGTGCAGGTCTTGCAGTAATCGGAGCTGGTTTGGGTATTGGTAAAATTGGTGGTTCGGCAATGGAAGCTATCGCACGCCAGCCGGAAGCCTCAGGTGACATTCGTATGAATATGATTATCGCCGCCGCTTTGATTGAAGGTGTGGCACTGTTGGCGGTAGTTGTTTGTCTATTGGTATTCTTCCTCTAAGCTTATGTCATTACTATTACCTGATAGTGGCCTGTTGTTCTGGATGTTCCTCTCATTCGGGATTGTGTTCGTGATATTGGCGAAATACGGCTTCCCCGTCATTATAAAAATGGTGGAAGGCCGTAAAACCTATATCGACCAGTCTTTGGAGGTGGCGAGGGAAGCCAATGCACAGTTGTCCAGACTGAAAGAAGAGGGTGACGCGTTGGTGGCTGCTGCCAACAAGGAACAAGGACGCATCTTGAGGGAAGCAATGGAAGAACGTGACAAAATTGTTCACGAGGCCCGTAAGCAAGCCGAGATAGCCGCACAAAAAGAACTTGATGCGGTGAAGCAACAAATCCAGATAGAGAAAGACGAGGCTATCCGCGACATCCGTCGTCAGGTGGCTGTCCTTTCGGTGGACATTGCCGAGAAAGTGCTCCGCAAGAATCTTGCAGATAAGGAAGCACAGATGGGGATGATTGACCGTATGCTGGATGAAGTATTAACCCCGAATAAGAACTAAGGAAAATGGAAGTCGGAATACTCTCAATGCGTTATGCAAAAGCGATGATCGAATACGCGCAGGAAAAAGGAGTGGAAGACAGGGTATATCAGGAATTCCTCACTCTGTCTCACAGCTTTTGTGCACAACCCGGACTGCGTGAGGCACTTGATAATCCGGTCATTACGATTAAGGAGAAATTAGCGTTGGTTTGTACGGCTGCCGATGGTGAAGGTACATCAACCAGAGAGTTTATCCGTTTTATCACTTTGGTATTAAAAAACAGGCGTGAAGGTTATCTGCAATTTATCGGCCTGATGTACCTGGACCTGTATCGGAAGTTGAAACATATCGGAGTCGGTAAACTGATTACGGCTGTTGACGTTGATAAAGCGACATCGGATCGGATTCGTTCTGCGGCAGCGCATATCCTGCATGCGCAGATGGAGTTGGAAACGGTAGTAGACCCGTCCATTGAGGGTGGATTTATTTTCGATATCAACGATTACCGTTTGGATGCGAGCGTTGCTACGCAGTTAAAGCGAGTGAAACAACAATTTATTGATAAGAATAGGAGAATTGTATAATGTCTGA
>OFRZ01000644.1_pt1 | contig 29974 bp, 20 predicted proteins | sample 1543181 | NCBI WGS metagenome assembly OFRZ01 (sample SAMN04209245, study PRJEB22552) | human gut metagenome | biome: gut; material: feces | host: Homo sapiens | place: USA: Oklahoma | reverse complement strand
CACTGACGAACTTTGCATATGGTATTGAAAAAGACTGGGAGGCAGTACAGGCAGCCATTGATATCCCCTTCAGTAACGGATTACCGGAGGGGACAGTGAATAAAATAGCGGTAAAAAGACAGATGTATAATAGGGCAGGAAGTAAACTACTGAGAGCCAAGATTCTTTATTCACAATAGAAGAAGTATCACCAAATTTGACGAAGAACCTTCAGACACCGGATTGTAAGACCTTGGATAGTATGGGTAAAACCTCATTGATTGGTATAGCTGCTATCTTATTAGTAGAAAAGACAAGATACGGACGTATCCAAAACGGTGGTTGCGGACGTATTCTTCTCCAAGGAAACTTTCATTATGCCTATATGTGAGAACAATTTCCATCTCATCAGCCGCTTCAGGAATGATGTAATCCTGTACTATCCGACATTGGAAAAGAAAACAGGAAAACGAGGACACCCCAAGTGGTTTGACGGCAGGATTGACTTTGTCAATCTGAATCTGAACCGATGCAGGGAATACGAAGTGAATAAGGGAAAGCTGTACGGTTTGAGGGTATATGCAAAAGCTCTCAAAAGGTACGTTCCCTTATCCGTTTGGCATCCGATGGACGGGAGGACGGGCAAGTGGCAGATTTACTTCTCTACAGACGATTCGATGGATGGATGCGAAGTGTTGGATTATTACAGAACCAGATTCCAACTCGAATTTTGCTTCAGAGATGGCAAGCAGCATGTTGGAATCACCAACTGACTTCAGAAAGTTGGATTTTCACTTCAATGCATCACTCGTTGCTGTCAACTTGGCCAAAGCGGCATGTAAGAGACTCGGAATACCTATTCTAGTTCCTCTTGCAAGTCATTCATACACAATGCTTATATGCTTGACCAATTTATTTGCGTGTTTGGGATTAACCCGGACCCACAAGTTATTGACAAACTTTTCAAAGAATTCATTTTATTTACTGCTAGAGCTGCTTAGGTTTGACTAGTTTTTAACAAACTGTTGATTAATTCAAAATAGTTTCTAAAAAAGAAGAAGAAAAACTAAGTGTTTATTTGTTATGCATTGTTATATATACATAATGAGAAAAAAATGTATGCAGTTCTCATTTGTAAATAAAATGTTTAATCTTAATTTTTATTGTATGAAAATCAATTATTTTTGTCGAGGTTCGAGATTATTCCGAGCACTATTGGTTTTGATGCTATTTACTTTCTTTACAGAATCTGCCATGGCACAAATCACGCTTAAAATCTCAGAATCGTCTCTTGAGACAGTGATTAAGCGCATCAAAGCGCAATCCAAGTATCATTTTTTTTATGATGACAACTTAGCTTCTACCCCCACAGGAGCGATAAATGTGCAAAACCGCCCTTTAAAAGAGGTCTTGGATAAGGTATTAGCTGGAACAGGCATAGCCTATAAAATTGACGAAAATGTAGTTTATCTTTCCAAAAAGACAGTACAACCAACAAATAAAAAAGTACGAAAACAACAAACAGTCAAAGGAAAGGTGGTAGACAACGCTGGAGAACCCCTTATCGGAGTCTCTGTTTTAGAGAAAGGAACCACCAATGGTACGATTACCGATTTCGATGGTAATTATACTCTAACAGTTAACAGCACTTCTGTTTTACAGTTCTCCTATGTGGGCTATCAGACTATAGAAATAGCTGCCAACGGAAAAGGGGAAATCGGTGTGACGCTGAAAGAAGACACACAGACCATTGACGAAGTGGTAGTGACAGCTTTGGGTATCAAGCGCGCTACAAAAGCATTAAGTTACAATGTACAAGAAGTCAAGTCGGATGTGTTGACAACCAATAAAGATGCCAACTTTGTCAATTCGTTGAACGGTAAAGTAGCAGGTGTCACCATCAATGCCTCCTCTTCGGGTGTAGGTGGTGCTTCTAAGGTGGTGATGCGTGGAACGAAGTCAATCATGCAATCATCCAATGCGTTATATGTAATCGACGGTGTACCCATGTTTGCCGCCACTAATGAGGGTGGTATGGAATTCAACTCTCAGGGAACTTCAGAACCTATTGCCGATATTAACCCGGAAGATATTGAATCTATGTCGGTATTGACCGGTGCAGCCGCAGCTGCTCTGTATGGCTCGGATGCTGCCAACGGTGCCATTGTGATTACTACGAAAAAAGGAAAAGAAGGCAGACTAAGTATTACGGTCAACAGCAATACTGAAATATCTAATGCGCTTGTACTTCCGAGATTTCAGACTCGTTATGGAACAGGAAGTCAACTTTTCGGAGGGGAAGACCGTAGCTGGGGAGAACATCTGAACATCAAAAACTATCGTGGTTATAATCCACGCGATGATTATTTTCAAATCGGTATTATCGGAACAGAAAGTGTGTCATTCTCTACGGGAACAGACAAAAATCAAACCTATGCATCGGTGGCTGTGGTCAATGCCAAAGGTATTGTACCCAACAACAAGTATGACCGCTACAACTTTACGTTCCGCAACACTACCAAATTTTTGAAAGATAAGATAACATTAGATGTGAGTGCTGGTTACATCAAGCAGAAAGACCGCAATATGATTAACCAAGGTACTTACAACAACCCTCTGGTGGGTGCTTATCTGTTTCCTCGCGGCAATGATTGGGAAGAAATCAAGTTGTACGAACGCTATGATCCCGCTCGTAAAATTTACACTCAATATTGGCCGGTAGGTGCAGCCGGTATGACCATGCAGAACCCTTATTGGGTGAATTACCGCAACTTGCGTACCAACAACAAAGACCGTTATATGATGAGTGCCAGCCTGAACTATCAGATTTTAGAGTGGCTGAGCGTTTCCGGACGAGTACGTATGGACAACTCCAACAACGATTATGAAGAAAAGTTCTTTGCCAGTACCAACACACAATTAACCGAATCTTCAGAAAGAGGTTTGTATGGTATCACTCATACTGCCGACAAACAGCTGTATGCCGACTTCTTAATTAATATCAACAAGATGTTTGGTGAAGACTGGAGTTTGCAAGCTAACTTCGGTGGTTCTCTTTCCGACCTTAGAAGCAATTCGACGAAAGTTCGTGGGCCGATTGCTGACGGAAGTATTCCGGGTGAGAAAGTGGGTTTGACCAACTTTTTTGCTATCCAACACCTTAGCCCCAGTAAAACGGAACGTGTTCAGGCCGGATGGCGCGAGCAGACACAATCACTCTTTGCTTCTGCCGAATTGGGCTATAAGAGTACTTATTATCTGACGCTGACCGGACGTAACGACTGGCCTTCTCAACTGGCAGGTCCAAACTCCAAAAGCAAATCTTTCTTCTATCCATCTGTCGGCTTGTCGTTTGTTCTTTCTGAATTGATTCCTAATCTACCACAAGATTACTTATCATACATTAAATTACGTGGCTCATTCGCTTCAGTGGGGGTAGCTTTTGAACGCTTCCTTGCCAATCCTCACTACAATTGGGATTCTGCAACAGGCAATTGGAGTCCGACGACATCTTATCCGATGTATAATCTCAAGCCTGAACGCACAAAGTCATATGAATTCGGTTTGACAATGCGTTTTTTGAAGAACTTCAACTTGGATTTGACGTACTACAATACCAAGACGATGAATCAGACTTTTGATCCGCAGTTAGGTGTATCCGGATGGTCAAGTATCTACATCCAGACAGGTGCTGTGCGCAATCAAGGCTTTGAGTTGTCGTTAGGCTATAAGAATACATGGAATAAATTTACTTGGGATACAGGTTATACCTTTTCTACCAATAAAAATAAAATTCTGTCCTTGGCCGACAATGTAATCAATCCTGCCACAGGTGAACGTTTTTCTATCAGCACTTTGAACATGGGAGGTTTGGGCGAAACACGCTTTTTACTCAGAGAAGGCGGAAGCATGGGTGACATCTACTCACTGATAGACTTACGTCGCGATGACAACGGGTCATTCTACATTGACGAAAAAGGAAATATCGCCACCAAATCATTGGAGCAAGTAGACGATTATATTAAGCTAGGCAGTGTACTTCCCAAAGCCAATATGGCTTGGAGAAACAATTTCAGCTGGAATAACTTCCATTTAGGTTTCATGATTTCTGCACGTTTAGGAGGTGTAGTATTTTCACGTACACAGGCTATGCTTGACAGCTTTGGTGTGTCCGAAGTATCAGCAGACGCACGTGATCACGGCAACATCGTATTCCCCAATGGAGACAGTGTTACTCCGGAACGTTGGTTCAGCACTATCGGTGGAGACAAGACGATTCCTCAATACTATACTTACTCTGCCACTAATGTGCGTTTGCAAGAAGCCTCTTTTGGTTATACTTTTCCACGCAAAATGTTCCGTGACGTTTGCGAACTTTCCGTTTCATTAGTAGGACGCAACTTGTGGATGATCTATAACAAGGCGCCTTTTGACCCGGAAAGCGTAGCTTCTACCAACAATTTCTACCAAGGAATCGATTATTTCATGATGCCTTCACAAAGAAATGTAGGTCTGAATGTAAGTCTTAAATTTTAATATAGAAAAAGTCATGAAAAAGATATATAAAATAGCATTACTCAGTTCTTTATCTACTATGTTTGTTGCATGTACGGCAAACTTTGAAGAAATCAACTACGACCATTTTGGACCGGGCACAGGAGATGTCTTAGCCGATGACTATGCTTTAGGTTCTGCCATGAACAACTTAGCAGGCTGCGTTGTGTCTCCTGATGTAAATACAACCCAGTTCACCGACTGCCTGTTGGGAGGTACCACAGGAGGTTATTTTGCAGACTCTCAAAATTCATGGAGCAATACTATATCAAACTATAACCCCACAGATGATTGGACACGTGTGTTTCTAAAGAGTGACAAAGTGATTCCGGTACTCTATACCAATTATAACTCCATCAAAGCTATCTCTGAACAAACTGGTAATCCAGTGCCTCTAGCTATTGCCAAAATTATCAAAGTAGCCGCTATGCATCGCATTACAGATACTTATGGAGCCATTCCCTATTCTAAAATAGGTGAGGATGGTGCTATCACAACTCCCTACGATTCACAGGAAGAAATCTACAACAGATTTTTTGAAGAATTGAATGCTGCCATTGAAGACTTGGCGGCTAATGAAAATGAAGCGTTGGTAGCTTCTGCCGACTATGTATACAGTGGTAATTTAAAGAATTGGATAAAATTTGCCAATTCTTTAAAACTGCGTTTAGCGATGCGTATTGTCTATGCCAATCCAGACAAAGCACAGAAGATGGCCGAAGAAGCTGCCAGCCATCCGGGAGGATTGATCTCATCCAACAGCGAAAATGCTGCATGGAATTATTTTGGCTCGTCTTCCAACCCAATGTATACAGCCGTAAAATACAACACTCCTGCACATGAAGATGGAAAAGTGTGCCCATCGGGAGGTGACTCTCATGTAGCAGCTGATATTATTTGCTACATGAATGGATATGAAGATCCCCGCCGTGCCAAATATTTTACGGAATCTGAATGGCCGAGTGAGGATAATAAGTATGTAGGATTACGTCGTGGAATCGTAATACCTTCACTAAAAAACATCGGACATAAATATTCTGGTATCAATATTCAACCTAACTCACCATTAATGTGGATGAATGCTGCCGAAGTGTCTTTTTTGTGTGCGGAAGCTACAGGGGTATTCAATTTTAACATGGGAGGTGAATCTGCTGCAACGTTCTATAATGAAGGTATTCGGCTCTCATTTGAACAATGGGGGGCAGAGGGTGCTGATAAATACATTAAGAACAATAGCCTGCGTCCTAATAATTATACTGATCCCAATCAGGGCGTAAATAGCTACGGAGGAACGCTTTCTAACGTCACCATTCAATGGGAGGACGATGCAACCCCTGAGATAAAACAAGAACGTATCATCATTCAAAAATGGATAGCCAACTGGACAATTGGGCACGAAGCTTGGTCTGACCATCGTCGCACCGGATACCCCAAATTCATACCTGCTACATCGGAAGGAAACAAAAGTGGCGGTATTGTAGATGATGGAGGAGCACGCCGTATGCCTTATCCAAGAGATGAATATGTAAATAACAAAGCCAATATCAATGATGCGGTTTCCAAATATTTGAAAGGAGCCGATAACATGGGACAACATGTTTGGTGGGATTGTAAAAATGTTAATTAATTTAATAAATGAACAAATATGAAACATATAATTGATAATATCTGTCCGGCTATATTGTTCGTAGCAACTATTGTATTTTCTTCTTGTGAAGATTGGACAGAATCGGAGAGTATTGATTTGATTTATTCTCCTTCTATCGAAGAACAGAATCCACAACTTTATGCCGACTATATCAAAGACTTAAATGCATACAAAAAAGCGGAACACAACTTTATGTTTGTCTCTTTCGACAACAAAGCTGAAGAACCTACTAAGCAAGCCGAACGAATCTGTTCTTTACCAGACAGTATTGACGTGGTATCTTTGAACAACCCTGACGATTTGAATCCAGTTCTTCTATCTGAAATGGACAAGATCAGGGAAAAAGGAACTAAAGTTATTTATAAAGTAGATTATACTGCCGCTGAAGTGGCATGGGAAAAACGAGTGGAAGAAGAAGGTGAAGATGCTGACCGTCTGACTGAAAAAGATTTTCTGAACATACTGAAAGAATGTACTAGCAAGCAGTTGGAATTGTGCGATAAATATAATTACGACGGTTTGATTATCTCTTATACAGGGCAGTCGGACATGAGCCTAGATGAAGTTGACAAAGCTATATACAAAACTCGTCAGTCTACTTTTTTTGATTTGATTGTCGGATGGAGAGAAGCACATACCGAAAAGTTGATAGCTTTTGAAGGTAATTTGCCATATGTTTATGATGAAAACAAAAAGTTCTTGTCCACCTGCGAATTCATTATTCTTCAATCAAGTGCATGTACCAATATCGGTGCTGTAGAAATATTGGGTATGGATGCCTACTTGGCTATCCCCTCAGAATTGAACAATAGAGACAACATACGTTTCATTGCTACTGCCGAAGGTATTGCACCAGGTGACGATAAGCAAAAGAACGGCTATTTTGACACTGTAGATGCTAGCGGCAAAAAAGTTCGTGCCAGCAAAGGAATGGCAGAATGGATAAGAAAGAGCGGAAGTGGTTTCTATAAATGTGGGTTGTTCATTACTCACGCACAATATGATTACTACAATGCCAGTCATATTTATCAACATATCCGTGAAGCTATTATAATCATGAATCCTTTACATTAATGCATACAATTATGAAATTATATAATTATTGTTTGAGTTTACTTACTTTGACAGTCGTTTCGTTGACAAGCTGTGTAGGTGATGATTTGACAGAACATCATATGGAAAATAAACTTTATGTTTCCTCTGGTCCTGTGTACGATGACTTGTTATTGAAAAAAGGTGTGACGGAATTGTCTCGTGAAATTTCTGTTCGTACAGCTATTCCCGTGGAACAGGATGTGGAAGTGTCTGTTGAAGCAGTTCCCATGCTGACAATGGACTACAATTTACTTTATAAAGATAATGCTTTAATGCTGGAAGAGCATTTCTATGAATTTCCTCAAAAGTTTACTGTCATCAAAACTGGTTCTATCACAGGAGACAACATTGTGGTCAATTTCAAAAACTTATCAGAACTAGATGAGGACCGCCGGTACGTATTGCCTGTCGTTGTAACGCAGGCTACCAACATTGACTTATTGGAAACTGCCCGTAATGTCTATTTTGTATTTAAAGGTGCTGCACTTATTAATGTAGTGGCAAACATCTCAAATATTCACTTTCCGGTCAAGTGGAATAATCCAGAAGATGTAAGAAGCCTTCCTGTTATTACAGTGGAAGTATTACTTCGTAGCGAAGATTGGAGAGGTGGACGCGAAGGAGATGTTTTAAACTCTATATTTGGGGTTGAAGGCAAGTTCCTACTCCGTGCCGGTGATGCTGGTTGGCAGCCTAATGAAGTTCAGTTGGCATACGAAGGAGATAAATTTCCGAAATCTACAGGTATAGCTCCTTTGTTGCCAATGGGAGAATGGGTTCATGTTGCAGTGGTTTATGATGTACACCAGCAACGTTGTGATTATTATCAGAACGGAAAGAAAGTGGCGGAAGCTACCGGATTAAGTCTGAAACTGGTCAACCTGCAAAAAGATTGCTTTATAGGCAAATCATGGGATGACAGCCGTTGGTTGGCAGGAGATATATCCGAACTTCGTATATGGAATAAAAGAAGAACAGCTGAAGAGATAAAGGAAAATATCTATTTCTTGGATACCAATGTAGAAGGATCTACAGACGGATTACTGGCTTATTGGAAATTCAACGAAGGAAATGGCAAGACTATCAAAGATCATTCGGGTAACGGAAATACACTTGAAGCTGAAAAGGGAAATCCGACATGGGTTTCTGTTGCACTTCCTGAAAAAAAATAATATTAAATTTAATACGAAAAAATATGAAACGAACATATATGAAAAAAGGTTTAGGAATCATCTTTATGTTAGGAGGAATCTGCTTGTTCTCTGCTTGTGAACAGGATGATTTATATTTAGGGAAGCCTGTTGACGAATCTCAATATGAGGGCATCTATAAAGATAATAGTTTTGCAATCTGTGACGCGCAATCCGGTAGTCAGATTACTGTTGTTGAATTATATAATCAAGAGGTTTTTAAGAACTATGCTACTTACATACGTGTGGAATTGAGTAAACCTGCCAATAGAGAAATGAATGTTCAAGTTTCCATCGATCCGGAATATTTGGTCACCTACAACAAAGAACATTTTACTGATTTTGAGATGTATCCCCAAACATTGATTGAACTGGGACATACAGAAATTGCATTGGAAGAAGATAATGAAGTTCCTCAAACTGAAATTGTGCAAATAGCAGCAGGAACCAAGAGTGGTCTTTTGCCTTTGATTATTCACTATGGTGAAGATGTGGAGAAGGACAAGACTTTTGCTCTTCCTATTAAAGTAATTGGTCAAAATGGGACTCCGGATAATTACACTATCTACTTAATTAAAAATTTTAGCAACTCAAATGATTGCAATAAGAAAGAGCTAAATCCGGAATACGATATCAAAGGTTGTTTGTTTTTTGAGGTAAATGATGTTAATCCGTTGAATGCCTTCTCTTTTGAATTGGGAAACGGTAAATTACTTTGGGATGTAGTCGTGCTGTTTGCAGCCAACATAAAATATGATGCAGTAGCTGGTCGTCCTTACCTACACTGTAATCCGAATGTTCGCTATCTGTTGGATAACAATGAAACTTTGATCCAGCCGTTGCGTAAACGTGGAATCAAAGTTTTGTTGGGTGTTTTAGGCGATCATGATGATGCAGGGCTTGCACAATTGTCTCGTCCGGCCGCCAAAGAGTTCGCTCGTGAAGTAGCCAAATTCTGCCAAGTGTATAAATTGGATGGAGTTAATTACGATGATGAATATTCAAAGGAGAATCCCGATTTATCTAATCCGGTTTTTGTAACTCCCAGTAAGGAAGCCGCTGCTTACTTGTGCTATGAAACCAAGCAGGCTATGCCAGACAAATGGGTAAGTGTATATGATTATCATAAGATGTATGGCGTAAGCTATGTGGACGGGCATCCGGTCAATGAATGGATTGACTTGGTGGTGCCTGACTATGGTCAAACAGTACAATGGATAGATGGAATGTATCTTGATAGATGCGCGCTATTCTCCATGGAATTTAATAGAGGAACGGGAGGAAACTTAAATTCATATTCAGCCAATCAGTTGCAAAAAGGTAGGGGATACCGATGGTTTATGGGATTTTCGGCTAATCCGCGCTATTTCATGAAAGAACATGAATACAGCGACAGTCCGGTTCCTTCCATTTGGAGTCGTTTGACAGGGGTCAAGGACTTATATGGTTTTCCTCTGAAAGAGCCTTCTATTTATTATGAAAAGAATGACCCACAACCTAAACCTTTTGGAATGTTGGGTAATTAATTTTCTTTACTTTTTTAATTGTATAAATTATGAAATATTCTATCAAATGTATTACTTTTCTGTCACTGTTAGGACTAATGAGTCTGACAGGATGTAGCGAGGATGAAGAACTTAACTTGACTTCATACCCCGACAATAGCTCTAGCATCATCATCACAGATGTAGAAGAAAAAACATCTCAAGTTATTCTTAAAGCTCACTACGATGAAAACGGGCAGTTGCAACTGAATAGTGAGATTCCTCAAATGTATTCATTCCGTCTCTATACCCCTTCTTTAGAAGAAGCCCATGTCCGGTTTGAAGCATTCACCAATAACATGCCTACTGAGTTAATGTCTATAGATAAAACAACTGCGTCTATTCCCGTAGGATATACGGACGCACAGCTGACAGCCACCTTTGATAAAGACAAATGGTTGGAATTGGCTGCTCCCGAACGAAGCGCACAAATATACGAAATGGGTATTAAAGCTTCTGTTCAAGGTTACAAAATGGACAATGCCGCTTCTATGGCAAAAGTAGTCATTCGTAAAGAAGCCTATGAGGCTACTTGCTATGTGTCCAATGATGAGACTGATTTATCTTTTGTATATAATTATTCACAACTTACTCCTGAGACAAAGGTAACCATTCCAAATATTACAGTGGCTTTAGATAGACCGGCCGACAAGGACATTACCATCAACATCAGGACAGAAGGACTTTTGCCTCAGTTTTTGGATGATATTGTTATCAATGACGGTTCCCCTGTTATTATTCCTCAAGGTAGTAAATCTGTTACATTTGATTGGGAATTAGGTGCTAATTTTATGTTGGAGAATGGTGAAATAGCCGAGAAGTTTAACTTGAATCTACAATTTGAGATTAAAACTGAAGATTCAACGGTAAAATTAGACGACACAAGAGACCTTATGACAGTATATATAGAGAAGATGGTTAAGAATTTGGAACAGCCGGAAAAGCCGATACCGGAAAGCTGGCACCAATTGAACAAAAAAGGTTGGGAAATATCTGAGATTGATTCTGATATTCTCAGTAGCCGTTTTCCTGATAACTTAATAAAATATGGCGAAAATAGCTTGGTAGACGGTAACGATAGTAACAAAGCTATAGAAATATTTGTTGCTGCTAAGAGGTTTGTACCAAGAAGCAATTTCCTTTTTACTGTAGATATGCAGAATGCTCAAACTTTCTCTGGTATCAGAGTTAAATATCTTGGTAGCAATCCAAGCAACTTCTATAAAGAAGTGACGATTTCTCTTTCTAGTAATAATTCCACTTGGACTAAAGTAGGAACGATCGAGAATGCTGTTGAAAAGAATGGTGCATCTGACTTTATCTTCTTAGTTCCTGTAAAAGCACAATATATTAAGATTGAGATGGATATCCCTATTAAAGAAGCAGACTACATCAATATTACTGAAGTTACTGTTTATCAGAAATAATTAATTATACTATTTAGTTAGAAATTGTATTTTATAAACCACTCATTTCTATAGATTTGGAACATGAGTGGTTTATTTGTATTTTTGCAAAATTTATTATTAAAACCTTATATAATAGATATGGAACGATTCAAAATTTTTATTCTTGTTCTTTCAATCGTCTCTTTATCAGTTTTTCTTGATGGATGCGATAAGGATGAACCTCTTGATGAAGTGATTATTCCTCCGCTGGAAGAAATAAATCCGGATAATGAAAAACCTGATCCGGAGAAACCTGATCCTGATCCTGATCCGGAGAAACCTGATCCTGATCCTGAACCAGAGAAACCTGATCCTGATCCCGAACCGGAGAAGCCTGATCCCGATCCTGAACCGGAGATTCCGCAAGAATGGGCCGGAAAAGTGGTATGGACACATGGTCTCACAGGTATGCCGGATCCACAAATGTGGGAGTATGCGTACTTAACACCAAGCAAGGTGCGGGGGCTGAAATGGAATAAAGCATACGGTTGGTTTGATTGTAATAAAAAAGATGTATGGGGAGAGCAACCCAATAGTGATAATAACCTTTGTTGGGCTGCTTCTGTATCCAATATCATTTATTGGTGGTTGGAACAAAACAAGGAATATGTAAATAGGTTTGGATATGACGGGCCATCCCGCTATAATGGTTCGTTGGATTGTGAGGTGTTTGATTTTTACAAAAAAAATTTCTCGAATACTGGTAATAATGTGGCTGCTGCATTAAACTGGTTCTTCACCGGAAAGTTTCTTAACGGAGCTAAACAGGAAGCCGGTTTCTTTAAGGAAGTGCTTGGTGAAAATTGCTCGGTATGCGAAACGTGTCAATCTTTTCGCTATCGTTTTACGGAAATCATAAAAGAAGCTCTATCCGGACAAAAAGCCATAGGATGCGCCCATTCCTTTGGAAGGCAGACACACGCTATTAACATTTGGGGAGCAGAATTTGATTCTCAAGGAGAAATAACCTACTTATATATCACCGATAATAATGACACGGACTTGGAAAATAATCTAGATAATGGAACGCTGACTAAAGCTGGCATGATTCGTAAACCAATTCAGATACGAGACGGAATACCTTTCATGGAAAGCAGTGTGCCTGGTTGTTTCACTATACAAATTCTGGAACTGAATTTTATGGGATTGAAAAAGGCAGAATGGAAGAAGTATTTCCAGAAATTTTTTTGCTAACATTAAGAAGTCGTCTTTAACTTCTCTGTTGTAAGTACTACTGGAGTATATTTTTGGAAGGTTATAGTCGGTTTGTTTTTTTTTTGTGTTAACTATATTTTATATAGTCAAGCAGGATTAACAGACCTTTTCGACTATCCTCTTGTGCTATATAATGCTCACTAAATAACGTAAGTTATATTCTATGGTGAAGCTTTTTGACATAAGAGAGTGGTAATTTTACATTAGCTAGGTCCATCTGACGAAAACGGAAAAGGAGATGATGCTGTAAAAAAGAATTAGTAGTCATACCGATACTCTTCCTCCGCTGATTATTTGTTCTCAGCTTTCTGAGTATAAATCAAATCACCTCTTTGACTGATTGTCCATAAGCCGTCCACCAGTCGCACATTCTTTGTATCATCGTCTTCTACATTCCACGCATAGCCACCCGACGGCAAACTACGTCTTTCCAATATTTCATTGGGTTGCTTATCCGAGAAGAAGAGTTCAGCACGTGTAGAATCGGGACTGAAAACGATAAAAGCAGAAGTCTCGCCTCCGTTAACAGCCTCTGTACGAATACCTTTTTCAAATAAACGGATGCAGTCTTTTTGTACTTCACACCATACGTATCCGGCAGAACCGATACAACCGTGCTCATCACGGTCACCGCCCAATCGGGGAGCCTGCGGATATTGAACCAATTTGGAAGCCTGCATTCCCGGTGTATATTTCCCTGCATAAAATACTTCCAATGTATCATTCAAAAGCAAACCGTCAACTTGTTCCTTGTTCGCATCCATCGTACTAAACGAAAGCGTGTCATTCTTATCCGTAACAATGGATACCGTATTCATTGACGCATCGCAAACAATCCCTTTGGAACTTTTCATCTCCGACGAGCAACTGCCCATAATACACAAAACTCCTAATGCCAATAACGCTGTTTTCATTTTTCTAAATTGTTAGTTGGTTTAAATCGGAAGCAAAGATACAGATTATATGGTACAAAGGAGTATTTTATCAACGAATGCTTTTTTAAAAGACTTTTTTTAAGTTATTTTGCGCGAAGAATATTACGAACTTATCAACTTATGGATTGGATTGGCCTTGATTTAACACTCCCTATCACCGACCCTACATGGATATTTCTCCTTGTACTCCTTATTATATTATTTGCCCCTATCCTATTGAACAAACTGCGTATCCCGCATATTATAGGAATGATCCTAGCAGGACTGGCAATTGGTGAGCACGGCTTCAATATTCTGGCACGCGACAGCAGTTTCGAGCTATTCGGGAAAGTCGGTCTCTATTACATCATGTTTCTGGCAGGCCTTGAAATGAATATGGGAGATTTCAAGGAGACACGAAACAAAGCGTTAGTACTGGGATTACTGGCTTTTATCGTCCCCATAGGAATAGGATTTGTGGCAAATGTATCGTACCTGAAATACGGTGTAATCACTTCCGTACTGCTGGCCAGTATGTACGCGTCACATACCCTTGTAGCCTATCCCATCGTCACACGCTTTGGCGTATCACGCCATCGCAGCGTAAGTATCGCAGTAGGAGGAACTGCAGTGACGGACACACTCACACTGTTGATTCTCGCCGTTGTAGGCGGACTATTCAAAGGGGAGACAGGGGGGCTGTTCTGGATTTGGCTGGTAATAAAAGTCATCTTTCTAGGTACGTTTATCATCTACGTTTTTCCACGTGTCGGGCGCTGGTTCTTCCATCGGTACAATGATAATGTAATGCAATTCATTTTCGTCCTGGCTATGGTCTTTTTGGGAGCAGGACTAATGGAGTTCGTAGGTATGGAAGGGATTCTAGGAGCTTTCCTGGCAGGCCTGGTATTAAACCGGCTCATTCCGCACGTCTCCCCCTTAATGAATCATCTGGAATTTGTCGGCAATGCGCTTTTCATTCCTTATTTTCTTATCGGAGTGGGAATGTTGATTAACCTTCGCGTCATCTTCGGGCACGGAGATGCGCTGAAAGTGGCTGCCGTAATGATTATAATGGCTCTGACCGGCAAATGGATCGCTTGTTGGCTGACACAGAAGATCTACAAGATGTCTGCTCTTGAACGAAAGCTAATGTACGGGCTGAGTACCGCACAAGCAGCGGCTACATTGGCGGCCGTGCTGGTGGGATATAACATTATCCTGCCCGGAGGAGAACGCCTGCTGAATGACGATGTACTGAACGGAACAGTACTACTGATTCTGGTAACCTGTGTGGTAAGTTCGCTGATAACGGAACGGGCAGCCAAGAAGGTTGCCATAGACGACTCTGAACCGGAGAAAACCTCTTCGGCTACAGAAACGGAAAAGATCTTAGTGGCTCTTAACAATCCGAACACCATCGAAGATATGGTAAATCTTTCTTTAGTTATACGTGACCCGAAATTGAAAGATAATCTATTGGCAATCAATGTAATCAATAATGATAACACTTCCGACAATCTGAGAATGCGGAGCAAACGTTATCTGGAAAAAGCGGCTATGATGACAACAGCGGTCAACGTCCCGTTGAGACAAATTACCCGTTATGACTTGAATATCGCTTCCGGCATTATCCATTCCGCCAAAGAGAATGAGATAACAAGCATTATCACCGGGTTGCACCACAAGGCAAACATCACGGATTCTTTTTTCGGTGTACTTGCCGGACACCTGCTGAAAAGATTGAACTGTGAGCTTATTATTTCCAAATTCCTGATACCGGTTCACACGCTTAAACGGATTGTCGTTGCCGTCCCACCGAAAGCAGAATATGAATCCGGCTTTCCCCGTTGGATGGAACATTTCTGCCGGATGGGAAGCACGCTCGGTTGCCGGGTACATTTCTTTGCAAATGAAAAGACAACCGCCCACCTGCAAACATTGATAAAGAAAAAGCATAAACAGGTGCTAACCGATTTCTCTCTTTTAGAAGATTGGAATGACTTGCTGGTATTAACAGGACAAGTAAGCTATGACCATTTATTAGTCATTATCAGCGCACGACCGGGAACTCTCTCTTACGACAGTTCTTTTGAGAAACTACCGAGACAGCTTAGCAAATACTTCTCCAACAATAGCTTAATCGTATTATATCCTAACCAATCGGGAGAACCATTAGATACGTCATTCTTTTCTAAGCTATACACTGATACCGAAACCCGGCATTATGAAAAGGTGGGTAAATGGTTTTACAGGTGGTTTAAGAAAGACTGATATTTCATAGTGTTTCTCTTGTTAAATAATGATGAGACGACCACTTTCCATGAGAGATACTTTGGAAATACATTAGCTTTTTATAATATGAACAAACATTTTTCGCAAAAATACGTAAGCAGTTACATAACTAGTTCTATTTATGGATAAACATCAGGAAATTTAGCTTATGCGCAAAGCGCTCCTTTGGATTTTTCCCAATATTTTGGGGAACTGCCAGAAGAACAACAAAGTACAACAAATTGCCGCTGTCGCATCGGATATTGCTTCAGCCGCATATACACCGGCTACTCCCATAAGGTGTGGCAATATCAATGCCAATGGGATCAGCAGAATTACTTTGCGCAGCAAGGCTATGAAAATAGAAATTTTTGCTTGTCCCAAGGCTACAAACATATTTTGGCAGGCTCGTTGCAATCCGAAAATAGTCATACCACCCAAGAAAACAGGCATTGTCCAGCGGACTGTTTCTATCAGTCTTTCATCACTCGTAAAGGCGGAAGCTACTGTTGAGGGGAAAAGAATCATAAACAACATCAGCAGTAAGTTGAATGAGAACATGGTTATCAATGCGACACGGAAACAGTCTTTGACACGTTGTTTATCGCCGTGCCCATAATTATAACTCACAATAGGAACGAAACCTTGCGCAAATCCTGTTAAAGGGACACTTGCAAATTGCATCGCACTTTGCAAGATGGTCAATGCGCTGACATAAATATCTCCAAAATCTTTCAGGCTGCTGTTCAGAACAAAGCCAACCAGGCTTTCGGTACTTGCCATAATAAACGGTGATACGCCCAAAGCAAATATAGAAAGTATTATCTTCCGGTTCAACGCCATGTAACGTTTTTCCAAAGGGAGAGAGGCGTGCCGGGAGAAAAGGAAAGTTAAAACCCATACTGCACTACATGCCTGTGAAAGTACTGTAGCCAGGGCTGCGCCTTTTACTCCCATATCGAGCCAAAAGATGAAAATCGGGTCGAGAACGATATTCAACAGCGCTCCTATTAATACCGAGTACATGGCGATAGCAGGACGCCCTTGTGCATTGATAAAGGAATTTAATCCTGTGGATATTTCTACGAAGATAGTTCCTAATAAATAGATAGAAAGATAGTCGACTGCATACTCCAATGTATTTTCCGAAGCTCCTGTAAAAAGTAAAATCGGCTCCATAAAGATATATGCGATGAGAGAAGTAAACAAGGTGAATAATATCAGCAGGATAAAACCATTACCCAGAATTTTTCCGGCACGTGAACGATCCCCTTGCCCGAGTGCAATAGCCGCTAACGGCGCACCGCCACCTCCTACTATCGCTGAAAAAGAAGAAATCAGTATAACAAGAGAAGTCGTTACTCCTACACCCGCCAATGCATCCGTACCAATCCCAGGGATATGACCAATATAAATACGGTCGACCATGCTATAAAGCAAATTAACAAATTGCGCTGCCACAGCCGGAAGTGCCATCTTAAAAACAAGCGGTAACATGCGCTCTGTCCCCAGTCGTTCTTCATATTTATTTATCATCCCAAACTCCTTTTTCTAAAATCTGTTGCAAAGTTATAAGAAAAACAGGCTTCCGGTTTAAAACCATTGAATAAAATAAAACTTTTACAACCTTCATCCGGAATTGTTCCTGCTCCTTTTCAGTAGGTAACACTCCAGAACCTGCATCATAACCGCATCCTCTTAGTGTACAGAGTCAAGGATTCTGTATTCCGGGCATTATCATTCTGCGATGATCCATAGATATAGCTTTACTTATCAACTGCGGATATCGGGTAGCAAATATACAAGATAAATTTCAGACTATCACACAACGAACTAAATATGTATCCCATATTGATGCTTCACTTCAGCCATCACAAACGTGCTTTCCAGTGACCCCAAGCTATCAATCGTCCCCAACACATTCAGAATAAACTCCTGATAGTATTTCATATTGGGAGCATGAATCTTCAACAGGTAATCATAACTTCCTGATATGTTATAACATTCGGTTACTTCAGGAATATCCTGTATGATCCGTGTAAACTCGGCTGCTATATCCCTGTTCAGACGTCTAAGCTTCACACTGCAGAACACGACAAATCCCTGATTCAGCTTTTCCGCATCCAACACGGCAATATACTTCTTTATATATCCTCCACTCTCCAACCGTTTAAGACGTTCAAAAACAGGAGTTGAAGAAAGGCTCACCCGTGCAGCCAACTCTTTTGTTGTCAATCGGGCGTTTTCCTGCAAAGTACGGAGTATTTGCAAATCGACTCTATCCAGTTTATCAAAAGTATCCATAAGAAAAATATTCTTCTAAAAGGTGATTTTTAGGAATAACGCAGTTACATTATTCCATATAACGGCACAAAAATAGCATTATTTTCTATATTTAAGCTATATATTGTTCGATATATCTACATCCCATAACTTTGCAAGAAAATAAAGGAAGAATATAAACTTAAAAAACATACGATTATGGCAACAAAGAAATTACATTTCGAGACTTTACAAGTTCATGTAGGACAAGAACAAGCAGATCCGGCAACAGATGCCCGTGCAGTACCTATTTATCAGACTACCTCTTATGTATTTCACAACTCCGCTCACGCAGCCGCACGTTTCGGCCTGCAGGATCCGGGAAACATCTACGGTCGTCTGACCAACTCCACTCAAGGAGTTTTTGAACAACGCGTAGCCGCTCTTGAAGGAGGAGTAGCAGGGCTGGCAGTTGCTTCGGGTGCCGCTGCTATCACTTATGCTTTCGAGAACATCACTCGTGCAGGCGACCATATTGTGGCAGCCAAAACTATTTATGGAGGAAGCTATAACTTACTGGCTCATACCTTACCCAGTTATGGCATCACAACAACATTCGTTGATCCAAGTGATTTATCGAACTTTGAAAAAGCCATTCAGGAAAATACGAAAGCCGTATTTATCGAGACACTGGGAAATCCGAACTCAAATATCATTGATATAGAGGCAGTAGCTGAAATAGCTCACCGCCACAAAATTCCTTTAATTATTGATAACACATTCGGTACTCCGTATTTAATCCGCCCCATCGAACACGGAGCAGATATCGTAGTACATTCTGCAACAAAATTCATTGGCGGACATGGTTCTTCATTAGGAGGAGTCATTGTAGATTCGGGCAAATTCGACTGGGTAGCTTCCGGCAAATTTCCACAACTAACCGAACCTGATCCATGCTATCATGGCGTACGCTTCGTTGATGCAGCCGGTCCGGCTGCCTATGCCATCCGTATCCGTGCTATTCTGCTGCGCGACACAGGTGCCACCATCAGTCCCTTCAACGCTTTTATCCTGCTGCAAGGCCTGGAAACTCTTTCCTTGCGCGTAGAACGCCATGTAGAAAATGCATTGAAGGTAGTGAATTTCTTAAACAATCACCCGAAAGTGAAGAAAGTGAACCATCCGTCATTATCCAATCATCCTGACCATGCACTGTATCAACGTTACTTCCCGAACGGTGCCGGTTCCATTTTTACTTTCGAGGTAAAAGGCGGACAAGAAGAAGCACACCGCTTCATCGACAGTCTGGAGATTTTCTCCCTGCTTGCCAATGTTGCCGATGTGAAATCATTGGTGATCCACCCGGCAAGCACTACCCATTCACAGCTCAATGCACAGGAGCTAGCCGAACAGGAGATTTATCCGGGCACCGTACGTCTATCCATTGGAACGGAACATATCGATGACCTGATTGCGGATCTGGATCAGGCGCTTGCGAAAATCTAACATTCAATCATTGAACTTTCCATGACTGCAAGATGTTATACCTATATAACATTAAAAACATTGCAGTCATGGAAAAATATTTAATACACAGCAACGAACTGCATCTGATAGACGCAGAGAAAATCCATCAAGCCGTAGAAAAGCTAGTGGAGTCACTCGATTTAGCCGCCGGATCTACTACAAACTTTAATCTCTATCAGGTCGTAGAAAATTACTTCAAGGATCTTGAAAAAAGAAGGAAAATCAATCACGTACTAGGGATTAAAGAAGACAGATACGAGCTAGCCGAAGATTTCGGTATTAAATAAAAGTAAATTCATTCAATCACACCAGACTATTGTTCTAAATAAAACGAGAGAGTTCCACAAAAGTGAGACTCTTTCGTTTTCTATTATATACGGTATAATAATCAGCCTTGATGCACTGTAAGCTGCGGGAACGGGAAATTGATACCCTTTTCATTGAAGGTTTCGTAAATAGCCTTGTTAATGTCGAAATAAACTCCCCAATAATCTGAGCTGTTCACCCAAACACGCGCAACTACATTCACACTGCTTGCGTCCAATGCATGAAGAGCTACAAACGGGGCGGGTTCATTCAGGATACGCTTATCGGCAGCAAGAATCCCATAAACGACTTCCTGTACCTTGTCATAATCTTCTCCATAATCGATTCCTACAATCCACTCTACACGACGAGTCACCTGATTGCTATAATTGGTAACCACACCGCTACTCATCGCTCCGTTCGGTACATAAATCACTTTGTTATCCGCAGTAGTTAGAATAGTGTGGAAAATCTGTATTTCTTTTACTGTACCCGAAACGCCCTGACTTTCAATCCAATCGCCTACTTTATAAGGTTTGAACAGCAACACGATCAGTCCTCCGGCAAAGTTCTGCAAGTTACCGGATAACGCCATACCGACAGCCACACCAGCAGATGCCAGCAAAGCCGCAAACGAAGTTGTTTCTACTCCCAAAGCACCGACAACCGAAATAATCAACAGGATAGTCAATAGGATATTCACCAAACTCCGGACGAAAGTTTTGATACTTATATCAACCTTTCTCTTATCCATCAAACGCCCTACAAAATTTTTGAGCATCGAAATAAGGAAACGCCCTACAATAAAAACAATGACCGCTATCAGGATACGTTCTCCGGCACGAATACCGAAGTCTATCAGTTGCTGGGTTATCAATGAAAGCTTGTCCAAACCTTCAGCGTTGGCAATCGCCTCTTTCATCAGCTCATCTGCGGCCACTTGCACGGAATCCGCAGCTTGTGTTGCTTGGAATAATAGTAACATAATCTAAATGTATTAAATGAATAAATGATTGTTTGTCCTTTTCAACGAATTGCAAAGTTATATTGTTTTTAGCAAATCTAAAAGTTTTTTTTGCTTTCCTCCTGTAAATGCTGTATTTTTGCATCCGATTCACTGGTAGGGGTGCCTTAACATGACGGGCTGAGAACATACCCATAGAATCTGAACCGGGTAATGCCGGCGTAGAGAACTAACAAATAAGCAAGATGAAAAGAATTGTTATGATGGCCATCGCCTTATCGGGCGCAGGCTTCGCTGTCCATGCACAGACGAGTGCTAAAGCGGACAGTCTGAAAGTTGTAAACCTGCAAGAAGTGCAGGTAGTATCCACGCGTGCTACGGCGAAAACTCCGGTAGCATTCACCAATGTAAGAAAAGAACAGATCAGTAAACAGAATTTCGGACAGGATATCCCATTCCTATTATCTACCACTCCTTCCGTACTGACAACTTCAGATGCCGGGGCGGGAGTAGGATATACTACGATTCGCGTTCGCGGAACGGACGCTACCCGTATTAACGTCACCGCCAACGGTATTCCGATGAACGATGCTGAGAGCCACGCCATCTTCTGGGTAAATACTCCCGACTTCGCCTCTTCTCTGGAAGATATGCAGATTCAACGAGGCGCAGGCACATCGACCAACGGTTCGGGAGCATTCGGCGCTAGTATCAATATGCGTACGCAAAGCATTTCATCCCAACCATACGCCGAAGTTTCCGGCTCTTACGGTTCATTCAACACGCACAAAGAAACGGTCAAAGTCGGAACCGGGCTGATTAACAAATATTGGGCATTCGATGCGCGGCTCTCTAATATCCAGAGTGACGGATACCGCGACCGCGCCTCATCAGACCTGAAATCATATTTCGTGCAAGGCGGTTACTTCGGTGAGAGCACAACGATCAAGTTTATCACTTTCGGTGGAAAGGAGAAGACTTATCATGCTTGGGACGGTATCAGTAAAGAACAACTGGAGAACGACCGGACATATAATCCGAACGGAGTCATTCTGGATGATAATAAAGGAAAAGGTAATCCGATCGGCTTTTATGATGATCAAACGGATAATTACCGACAGACACATTATCAACTTCTATTCAATCATATCTTCTCTCCGGCATGGAATCTGAATATCGCTTTCCATTATACCAATGGCTTCGGTTATTATCAGGAATACAAGAACGGACGCACATTGAAGGAATATGGTTTGAAGCCTTTCTACCTGCCGGATAACAGCGAACCGCAGAAGAAAACCAATCTCGTACGCCAGAAGTTGGTGGATAGTGATTTCGGCGGTGGCATCTTCTCTCTGAATTACCAGAATGAAAGACTGAACGCTTCGCTAGGCGGCGGACTCAACCGATACAGTAACGACCATTATGGAAAAGTTTTGTGGGTAAAGAATTATACCGAACAACTCGACCCGGAACATGAGTATTACCGTAATAACGGCGGAAAGACGGACGGGAATGTCTATTTGAAAGCCAATTACCAACTGACCGGCAGCCTGAGTGCCTACGCAGATCTGCAATACCGTTATATCCGTTATACGATTGATGGGGATAATGATAAATGGGACTTCACCGCTACCCCCGAGCGTTTGCAGCGATTGGATGTGAGAGAACACTTCAGCTTCTTCAATCCGAAAGCCGGACTTTTCTGGCAAATCAATCCGAACCATAGCACATACGCCTCTTTCTCGGTAGCTCAGAAAGAACCTACCCGCAACAATTATACGGATGGAATGTTTGACGAACATCCCACAGCGGAGAAGTTATTGGATTATGAGTTGGGATATACCTACCGTAGTGAATGGTTTACGGCCGGTGTAAACCTGTATTATATGGATTACACAGACCAGTTGGTATTGAACGGAAAGACCAATGATATAGGCGAAGCGATGGCAGAGAACGTAAAAGACAGCTATCGCATGGGGGTCGAGTTGTCATTAGGCGCAAAATTCAATGATTGGCTGCGTTGGGATCTTAACGGCACATGGAGCAAAAACCGTATCAAGAACTACGTAGGTTACGTGTATGATGAAAGCCTGGTGAATGGTGAGATTGTCGATGACTTATATACGCAGACAGCTATCGAGGGTGGAAACACTCCGATCGCCTTCTCTCCTTCTTTCATCGGAAACAGCCTGATTACTCTCGGAAGCAACGGACTGGAAATTGCTCTCCAGTCACAATATGTCAGCCGCCAGTATCTCGACAATTTCGGTACAAAAGAGAATTCACTCGACGCTTATTTCGTCAATCACCTGAGTGCCTCTTACTCCTTTAAAACCCGCCACACAAAGCGAATCACGATAGGAGCTACCGTCTATAACTTGTTCAATACGAAATATGAGACAAATGGATACTCCCAAAGTGTGGCACTTTATGAGAATGGGGATAAGACAAAAACGTATGCGATAAAGCATGATCCACGCTTCTACCCGATGGCAGGTACCAATATTCTGGCACACCTCACCCTCCGTTTTTAAATAAAATACAGGCTCGAATGATGGATATGAATTTCCTTGAAATGTTCGGTACAGTAGTCGGTTTAGTCTACCTTTGGTTGGAATACCGAGCAAGCATCTATCTTTGGATAGCGGGTATCATCATGCCTGCTATCTACATCTTCGTCTATTACAAAGCGGGGCTGTATGCAGACTTCGGTATCAATATCTATTATCTGATAGCGGCGGTCTATGGATGGTTTTTCTGGATGTGGGGACGAAGAAAAGGAAAAAGCCGGGAATCTGCCGCCATGGGAGAAAATGATAAATTGCAACAACTTTCTATCGTCCATACTCCGCGTAGATATTATCTCCCTCTTTTCTTTGTATTTATCATTTCTTTTTTCGGCATTGCCTGGATACTTATCGAGTACACCGACAGTAACGTGCCGTGGTTGGATAGTTTCACTACGGCACTAAGTATTGTGGGTATGTGGATGTTGGCACGCAAGTATATCGAACAGTGGTTTGCCTGGATTCTTGTCGATATTGTCTGTTGCGGACTTTATATTTATAAAGACCTTTATTTCACCTCTGCTTTATACGGACTTTATTCCATTATCGCTATCTTTGGCTACTTTAAATGGAAAAGATTAATAAGCGTACAATGATAAACGAGCAATATACTCCTGAGGCTGTGATACTTGCCAATGGCGAATATCCTACCCATCCTCTTCCTTTGCGAATGTTGGAAGAGGCAAAATTCGTAGTTTGCTGTGACGGGGCAGCCAATGAATATATTTCACGCGGACATACTCCGGATGTGATTATCGGCGACGGTGACTCCCTTTCACCGGAATATAAGGAATTGTTTGCTCCTATCATCCACCGTATAGCCGACCAAGAGACGAACGACCAGACCAAAGCTGTCCTGTTTCTGCAAAAGAAAGGCTATCGGAAGATTGCCATTGTAGGAGCCACCGGCAAACGGGAAGATCATACATTAGGAAATATCAGTCTGCTCATAGACTATATGAAAGAGAATCTGGAAATCAGGACTATCACCGATTACGGTGTATTTATGCCCGCCAGCGGTACACAGACATTCGAGTCGCATCCCGGTCAGCAAGTTTCCATTATCAATTTCGGAGCAAAAGGATTGAAAGGAGAAGAATTGGTTTATCCTCTCAGTGACTTTAGCAATTGGTGGCAAGGTACACTCAATGAGGCTACAGCCAATCAATTCACAATCCATTGCATAGGAGAGTATCTTGTTTATCTTGCTCATTAAGACAAGACTATGCCCCCAATTCCCGTTTCAACCACACCTTCATTACAGGATTGGGGGATAATAACTTGACGCTTTTCAATTTGTCGGACTGTGTCAGACGACACGCTTTCTGCACCAGAGAGGTTTTAGGCCGAAACGCATCGGGATCTCCTACAACCAACAAGTGACAATAAGACAATAAGCCGTATTTTAAATTTCCTCGTAAGACAAAACTTCCATACGATTAAAGCGCTAGTAGATACTTTTTGAAGTCCGCAAAGTCTTTAGACATAGGCAAGCTCTTCTTTTCTCCTTTCATAAACTCCTGCAATTTGGCAGGGATTTCCACAGCCTCGCCAATAATACCTTCTACTGTTTCGAGGAATTTGGCAGGATGAGCTGTTTCCAAGAATACTCCGGTTTCACCCGATTGCAAGCCGTCCATCAACGCACGATAACCACAAGCGCCGTGAGGGTCAAGCAGGTAATGATGATCTTTCCAAGTCTCTTTCACTGTCTCGCGAATTTGCTCGTCGGTATAAGTAGTTCCCGAAATCTCGGCTGAGATAGCCGCATGAGAACCTCCGTACAAATCGAGCACACGGGCAAAGTTACTCGGATCGCCCACGTCCATGGCGTTGGCAATGGTAGCAATGGAAGGACGGGGACTGTATTTACCGGTTTGCAGATATTGATAGAAAATATCATTACGGTTGTTGGCGGCAATAAAACGCTTCACAGGCAAGCCCATCTTTTTGCCAAACAATCCGGCTGTGATATTTCCGAAGTTTCCGCTAGGTACACAGACCACTGCATTGTCCGCCTTTCCGGCACGTTTCAACTGGGCATATGCATAGAAATAATAAAACGCCTGCGGAAGAAAACGGGCTACGTTGATGGAATTAGCGGAAGTCAAAGAAAGATGTTCATTCAACTCCTTATCCATGAAAGCCGATTTTACCAATGCCTGACAGTCATCGAATGTTCCGTCTACTTCGAGCGCAGTAATATTCTGTCCCAACGTAGTAAATTGCTTTTCCTGAATCTCACTGACCTTCCCTTTCGGGTAAAGCACATACACATGGATACCTTCCACTCCTAAGAATCCATTAGCCACCGCACTTCCCGTATCACCGGAAGTCGCCACCAGCACATTTACGTTCTTCTGTCCTTCTTTCTTTATAAAATATCCCAGCAAACGTGCCATAAAACGACCGCCTACATCTTTGAACGCCAAAGTGGGACCGTGGAAGAGTTCGAGGGAATAAATATTCTCCGATACCTTTACCAACGGTACATCAAAACTCAAAGTATCATATACAATCTGCTTCAACGTTTCTGCCGGAATGTCTTCTCCAAAGAAAGCATCGGCCACACGATACGCTATCTCTTGAAAAGACAATGTATCAATCGTATCGTAAAACTCTTGCGGAAGAGGTTTGATGGACATCGGCATGAACAAACCTTTGTCTGCGGCAAGGCCTTTAACGACTGCTTCTTGCAAAGAAGCGATCGGAGCCTGTTTATTGGTACTATAATATTTCATTGTTATTATTTTAAGTTCACCACGGATTACACGGATTCACACAGATTAGAAATTATGAGAAAATAATCTGTGTTAATCCGTGTAATCTGCGGTGAGTGTGAAATTCATGAATGCTTTTATAAACTCGTCTTCTTTCAGCAAACCGTAACTACCGTTACAAGCAGCCACCTCATCGAACGTCTGCACCTCATCCGGCTCAATGCCCGGATACCAGATAAAGAACGGAACAGGCTCGGAGGTATGCGTACGAAGCTCGCAAGGAGTAGGATGATCAGGCAACACAGCGATTGCTACGGGTTCGTCCCAATCTTTCACAGCTTCGTAAATAGGACCTACGGCACGCTTATCAAGATTCTCGATCGTCAGGAGTTTCAAGTCGATGTCTCCTTCATGTCCGGCCTCATCGCTGGCTTCGATATGCAGATAAACAAAATCGTCAGTTTTCAGAGCTTCGAGGGCAGCGGCTACTTTATTTTCATAATTCGTATTATAAAGTCCGGTAGCTCCTTCTACGGCAATACGGCGCAAACCGGCATAGTAACCGATTCCGTTAATCAAATCGACTGCTGAAATCACAGCCCCTTTCTTGACTTGCGGAAAAGTCTCAGAGAAGGTAGGCATCTGAGGACGGTAACCGGGACTCCAAGGCCAGATACTGTTTGCCGGATCTTTGCCTTCGGCTATACGTTTCAAGTTCAAAGGATGATTCTTGAGCAGTTCCTGCGATTTCAGAATCAAGTCATTAATCAGATCCGCCGTTTCCTGTGCTTCAGGCATCAACGGTTTCACCATCAACGGCCGGAAAGGCTTCAAAGGCACATCATGCGGAGGCGTGCAGTCCAATTCCTTATTACCGCCTTTAATAACGAGCAAGTGGCGGTACTGAACTCCCGTATGGAAACGTACGCGGTCATCCCCCAAATTTTCTTGCAGGTATTTTATCAACACGTCGGCTTCCTCAGTAGAAATATGTCCTGAAGAGTGATTCTTCAAGATTTCTCCCTCTACACAAATTAAGTTGCAACGCATTGCTATCTCCCCCGGTTGCAAGTCCACACCGATACTGGCAGCTTCCAGCGGTCCGCGACCTTCGTACACTTTCGGAAGGTCATATCCCAATACGGACATATTGGCAACCTCACTACCCGGATGGAAACCTTCGGCTACGGTAATCAACCGTCCGTTACGTCCCATGCGGGCTAACTTATCCATATAAGGCGTCTTTGCATATTGCAGGAGCGTCTTGTTCCCTAATGACTTCACCGGCCAATCGGCCATTCCGTCTCCCAATATGATAATATGTTTCATTTTAATAAGTCTCAACTCTCAACTTAATTAAACGTTTGCGATACTCATGATGTCGGCAAAAACTCCGGCGGCAGTCACACCGGCACCGGCACCGTATCCCTGAATCATCATCGGATATTCTTTATAACGTTCCGTAGTCAGCAGAATGATATTGTTGCTGCCCTCCAGACCGTAGAACGGATGGTTGGCTCCGACTTCCTGCAGGCCGACAGAGGCTTTTCCATTCTCCAGTTTTGCCACAAAACGCCAATGTTTGTTCTCCTTCTCCAAGACTTGACGACGGGCTTCAAAGTCCGCATCCAGACTCGGCACTTTCTTCCAGAAGTCATCCAAAGAACCTTCAAAGAAATCGTTCGGCACAAAAAGATTCTTTTCCACATCTTCCTGTTCGATACGATAGCCCGCTTCACGCGCCAGAATCACCAATTTACGGATTACATCTTTTCCACTGAGGTCGATACGCGGATCCGGTTCGGAATAACGCTCTTCTTGCGCCATCTTGATGGTACGGCTGAAAGGTATATCAGCACTGATCTTATTAAAGATATAATTCAATGTACCCGAAAGCACCGCCTCAATCTTCAATATCTTGTCACCACTGTGAATCAAGTCGTTGATTGTGTTGATAATCGGAAGTCCCGCACCTACATTGGTTTCAAACAGATACTTCACTCCACGCTGACGGGCGATTGTCTTCAATTCACGGTAATTCTCGTAAGCCGACGAAGCGGCAATCTTATTGGCAGCAACGACAGAGACGTTATGCTGCAACAAATCCTTATACAACGATGCAATATCCGCACTTGCCGTACAGTCAACAAATACGGAATTGAAAATATTCATGCCTACTATCTCTTCACGAATCGTTTGCAAGTTGCTGTCTTTTCCTTTCTGCTTCAGTTCCTCGCGGAAATTGGAGAGGTCGAAACCGTCACGGCTGAACATCGCTTTAGCCGCATCAATGATACCTACCACATGAAGTTTCAGTCCGTTTTCCATCATCAACTTCTGTTGCTGACAACGAATCTGCTCTACCAGACTGCCGCCTACCGTACCGATACCGCAGATAAAGAGATTCAGTACCTGGTATTCGGACAAAAAGAAAGAGTCGTGAATAACGTTGAGAGACTTACGCAAAGATTTTGCATCCACCACAAAAGAGATATTTGTTTCCGAAGCACCCTGTGCACAAGCTATTACATTGATACCGTTACGTCCCAATGTGCCGAACAGCTTGCCGGCGATACCCGGTGTATGTTTCATGTTTTCACCTACGATAGCCACCGTAGCCAAGTCTCTTTCTGCAAGAATCGGGGAAATCTCTCCCATCTCGATCTCTTTTGCAAACTCCTCATTCAGCACTTCGCAAGCCAAGTCCGCATCGGCATTACGCACACCGATAGAAGTACTGTTCTCGGAAGAAGCCTGCGATACAAGGAACACGCTGATTCCGTTCTTTGCTAATGCCTTAAAGATACGGTAGTTAACACCGATCACCCCTACCATACCAAGTCCTTGAACAGTAATGAGGCTCGTATCATTGATAGAGGAAATACCCTTAATGGCTTTGCTTTGCGGATTGGAAACCTCTTGTTTGATAACCGTTCCCACGCCATCGGGATTAAACGTATTCTTTATTATAATAGGTATATTCTTATGGCATACCGGATAAATCGTAGGCGGATAAACTACTTTCGCACCGAAGTTACAAAGTTCTGTCGCTTCTACATAGCTCAGTTCGGTAATTGTGTAAGCAGTTGAAATGACACGCGGATCAGCCGTCATGAAACCGTCTACATCCGTCCAGATTTCCAGACTATTCGCATCCAGCGCAGCAGCGATAATGGCAGCCGTATAGTCCGAACCGCCACGTCCCAAGTTTGTCACATCTCCTGTCGTCTTATCAGAAGAGATAAATCCGGGCACCAATGCAACCTTCGGCACTGAGCTGAAAGCCTTTTTCACCAGTTCATTAGTCAGTTCCGCATCCAGAATATGTTTATTATGTTTCTTTTCAGTCTTGATAAAAGTGCGCGAATCGAACCATTGCGCCCCCTCAATCAGTTCGGTAACTATGATAGAGGAAAGACGTTCTCCATAACTTACAATGGTATCCGATGTCTTCGGAGAAAGGTCTTTAATCAGATAGATTCCTTGAAAGATGTCTTTCAACTCATTCAGCAGTTCTCCGATCTGACGTTGCAATGATGTCTGCTTTTCACCGGCAGGAATCACTTCTTTAATCATTTCCACATGACGATAAACGATTTCACGGAACTCGCCTTCGTATGCCGAATCTCCCATTGCCGCCATCTTCGACGTGTTTATCAATTTGTCCGTGATGCCTCCCAATGCGGAAACAACTACAATTACCGGCTCAGCAGCCGACTCTACAATTCTCTTTACGCTTAAAATGCTGTTCACGGAACCTACGGATG